>Ga0209346_1000213_pt1 | contig 70806 bp, 62 predicted proteins | sample AutmiccommunBRH9_FD_187381 | JGI IMG/M metagenome (GOLD analysis project Ga0209346, IMG submission 187381) | Deep subsurface microbial communities from Mt. Terri, Switzerland - Autotrophic microbial communities BRH/9 (SPAdes) (version 2) | ecosystem: Environmental > Aquatic > Deep subsurface >...
TGTCCAGATCGGCGTCCACGTTCGTTCTCCAAGGTTCGGCGTTTGGGTATCAACGCCGATTCTGGGCACCCGAGCACCCAAACCTCAGCAGCAACACCCGTAACACCCCTTGGAATCATTCATCTAGTGTGCAACGCCGCCCGCATCGGCTCCAGTTTGGCCTCCGACTCCGCCCATTCCGAGGCGGGGTCGGAGGCCGCCACGATTCCGCACCCTGCAAACAGGCGCAGGCGGGCGGGATCGTTGCGGTTGATTTCGGCGCACCGCAGGGCGATGCACCACTCGCCGTCACCCGCGGCGTCGATCCATCCGACGGGCCCCGCGTAGCGCCCCCGGTCGAGGCCCTCGAGCCGATCGATCACGCGGGCGGCCGCCAACGTGGGCGTGCCGCACACGGCCGCGGAGGGATGCAGTTCGCGCACCAGGTCGAGGGCGCCCACAGGCTGAGACAAGGCGCCGGTGATGTCCGTTGCAAGGTGCATGACGTTCGGCAGGTGTAGCACGCTGGGCTCGTCGGGAACGTTGACGGACGTGCAATGCGCGGCGAGCACTTGAGTCACCGAGCCCACGGCGTACTCGTGCTCCTCGCGATCCTTGGAGGACCTGGCAAGCGCGCCAGCACGGGCTAGGTCGCCCATCTCGTCGCCCGTCATGCGAATGGTCCCGGCCAGCACGCGCGACGTCACCAGGCCGTGGTCGACGCGCGCCAACAACTCGGGCGTGGCGCCCACCATGCCGTCGACGTGGAAGGTCCAGCACATCGGGTATTCAGCGGCCAAGCGAGCCAGGACCGAGCGCACGTCGAGGGGGCCGTCGGCGCGCGCCTCGACGGCGCGCGCTAACACCACCTTGTTGACCTCGCCGGTGCCGATCGCCGCGACGGCTGCGGAGACGGCAGTGTGCCACGCCGCCTCGTCCCCGGAGGAGACCTCGATGGGCGGCATGGGTCCGGCGGGCTTGGAGTCGGCGAGGGCTTCCGCAAGCGACACCTCGTCAACGCCACCCACGCCGATCACGGTGAAGAAACAGCGGCCGTCTTGGCGTCCCACCACGTAGCGCGGCACGATCAGCGCGCCGCCGGCGGCGCCATCGTCGGCGAATGCGAATGAACCGAAGGCCACCAGGCCGGTGCCACGCACCCGCACGTCGTCGTGCACCGTGGCGTGACGTGTGGTGCGTCGCCACCACAGCAGCGCCTCGTCGATGCGGCCGGGCCCGGTGGTGTCGCGCCGGGCGATCTCGCCCCAGGCGACCATGCCGTCGCCGCGCCTCACCCAGGAGATTCCACCCTCCGGAAGCGCGCCGACGAGGTCGCCAGGGTCGGGGACCTCGACTGTACGCGCGGTCAAGGGGCCGGGTGCGGCCGCGTCGATGCTCACCGACCCAGCCTAGGCGAGCCGGAACATCGTCCCGCACGACGTAGGCTGTGGGTGTGAAAACCGAGGCCGACGTCATCGTCATCGGCGCGGGCCCCGGAGGTGCCGCGGCCGCGCGCTATCTCGCGACCGAGGGCTTCGACGTGATCGCGCTGGAGAAGGCGCACTACCCGCGCGAAAAGGTGTGCGGAGACGGCCTTACCCCCCGTGCCGTCAAGGAACTGCAGCTGATTGGCCTGCCCACGCCGCGCGAAGAAGGCTGGATCCCCAACCAGGGCCTGCGCATGGTGGGTGGCGGTCACCGCCTCGAGTTCCCGTGGCACGATCTGGAATCCTTCCCGACGTACGGTTTGTCCTTGCCGCGCGCCCGATTCGACCACCGCCTCGCCGAGCATGCCCGAGCCGGCGGAGCCGACGTGCGCGAGGGCTGGCACGTTGATGCGGCCGTAACGGACGACGACGGCCGCGTGGTGGGCGTCACGGCGCGCACCACGGACGAGAAGGGCCGCAAGGTGGGCGAGCCCACCGAATACCGCGCGCCGCTCGTGATCGCGGCCGACGGCGTGAGCGCCCGCATCGCCTTGGGGTTGGGCATCGAGCGCAAGAAGAACCGCCCGATGGGCGTCGCGGTGCGTACCTACTTTGAGACCCCGCGCCACGACGAGGAGTGGATGGAGGGGCACCTCGAGATTTGGGATGGCGAGCGCGGCACCTCCAAGCTCCTTCCCGGCTATGGCTGGGTCTTTCCGCTCGGCGACGGCACCGCGAACGTCGGCCTGGGCACGCTGAGCGCCAAGGGGACGCCGTCCAAGCTCGACCACAAGGCGCTGCTGCTGGACTGGCTGGAACACTCCGCCAAGGACTGGGAGTTTGGCGCGCAGGTGGGCGACATTAAGGGCGCCGCCATCCCCATGGCGTTCAACCGGCAGCCGCACTATGTGCCGGGCATGATGCTGGTGGGCGACAGCGGCGGCATGGTCAATCCGTTCAATGGCGAGGGCATCGCGTACGCCATGCAGGCGGCCCGCAGGGCCACCGAGTCGGCCGTCGCGTGGCGGGAGGCCACCGACGACACGGCGCGTGAGAAGGCGCTCGCCTCGTATGCCCGCATGATGAAAGACGACCTCGGCGGCTACTACACGTTGGGGCGCGTGTTTGCCGCCCTCATCGAGAAGCCCGCCATCATGAAGGTGTGCACGAAGTACGGGCTGCCTCGTCCGCTCATCATGGAATTTGTCTCTAGACTGCTGGCGGACGTCTATGAGCCGCGAGGCGGCAATTGGGCTGACAAGGTTCTTGTCGCGTTGACCAAAGTCGCGCCGGCGGCATGAGTACGGGAAGGAGGCAATCGTGAACCCTTACGTACCCATCGTGGTGATGGTCGCGGTCGCGGGATTTCTCGCCGTGGCGGGCCTCGTGGCGAGCGCGCTCATCGGCCCCAAGCGATACAACTCCGCCAAGCTTGATCGCTACGAATCAGGCCTGACGCCCACCCCTGGCGCTGCCGGCGGTGGACACATCCCCATCAAGTACTACTTGGTGGCGATGACGTTCATCATCTTCGATATCGAAGTGGTGTTCCTGTACCCCTGGGCGATCGCCTACCAACAGCTCGCGCTGTTCGGCCTGATCGCCATCATGACCTTCCTCGCGCTCATCACGATCCCCTTCGTGTACGAATGGCGGCGGGGCGGATTCGAGTGGGAATGAGGTCCGCATGAGCGAACACACCGATGCCCCTCCATTCATTATCGGCAAGGTCGAAGACTTTGCTGGCTGGGCCCGTGCCGGGTCGATGTGGCCGGCGACGTTCGGCTTGGCGTGTTGCTCCATCGAGATGATGGCAACGGGTACGCCCCGTTTCGACATCGCTCGCTTTGGCCAGGAGGTCTTCCGTGGTTCGCCACGACAGGCAGACCTCATGATTGTGGCGGGGCGCGTCTCGCAGAAGATGGCGCCCATCCTCCGCCAGGTCTACGACCAGATGGCGGAGCCCAAGTGGGTGCTCGCCATGGGCGTCTGCGCCTCGTCGGGCGGCATGTTCAACAACTACGCGATCGTCCAGGGCGTCGACCACGTCGTGCCGGTGGACATCTACCTGCCCGGCTGCCCCCCACGCCCTGAGATGCTCATCAACGCGCTCCTCAAGGTGCAGGAGTTGGCGAGGGAGAAGCCGATGCTTCGCCATCGTCGCGAGATCGCCGCAGCCGCCGAGGCTGCCGCTCTCGAAGCCACCCCCACCTCTCAGATGAAGGGCCTGCTGCGGTGACCGACGTCGACAACACTCAGGGCGGCGAACTTGCGCCCGTGGTCCCCGAGGGTCGCACCCTCATCAACGTGCGCCAAGGCGCGTTCGGAGCCAGCGGCGACACCTCCGGCTACGACGGCCTCACCCGTTTCGTGTACATGCCAGACGCCGCCGAGCGGCCGTACGGCTCGTGGTTCGACCAGGTGGTCGACGTTCTTGAGGAGCTCTTGGGCGACGATGCCAGCGCGGCGATTGAGTCCGTGGTGGTGGACCGTGACGAGCTCACGCTTCACATCGCCGGCTCGCACCTCTTGAGCGTGTGCCGCCACTTGCGCGACGACCAGGACTTGCGCTTCGAGATGTGCCTGGGTGTCAGCGGCGTCCATTACCCGGCCGACGCCGGCCGCGAGTTTCACGCCGTGTATCCGATGCAGTCCGTGACGCATAGCCGTCGCCTGCGCATCGAGGTCAGCGCGCCGGATGAAGACCCCCACATCCCGTCGATCACCTCGATTTACCCGATGAACAATTGGCACGAGCGCGAGACGTGGGACTTCTTTGGCATCGTGTTTGATGGCCACCCGTCGTTGGCCCGCATCGAGATGCCGGACGACTGGGTGGGCCACCCGCAACGCAAGGACTACCCGCTCGGCGGTATTCCGGTGGAGTACAAGGGCGCGGAGATTCCGGCGCCCGACGAGCGCAGGCAGTACCGGTAGGAGGGCGAGATGACCAAAGAGTCCACGAGCCCCTACGCCACGGCAGGCCTGGGAGAAGACGACGGCAGTGCACCCGAGTTCACCGTGTTCGGCGGCGACTGGTCCGAGGTGGCCGAGGAAGCCGCCCGCCTGGGCGAGCAACGACTCGTCTTCAACATGGGACCCCAGCACCCGTCCACGCACGGCGTGCTGCGCATCATGCTTGAGGTCGAGGGCGAGCGGGTCACGGAGTGCCGCGCGGGCATCGGCTACCTGCACACGGGCATCGAAAAGAACATGGAGTTCCGGACCTGGACGCAGGGCGTCACGTTCTGCACCCGCATGGACTACGTGGCGGCGATGGCCAACGAGGCCGTGTACTGCTTGGGCGTCGAGAAGCTCCTCGGCATCACGGACGACATTCCCGAGCGCGCCAACGTGCTGCGCGTGCTCATGCAAGAGCTGACACGTATTGGCTCTCACTTGGTTGCGATCGGCACCGGCGGCAACGAGATGGGCGCCACCACCGTCATGACCACCGCGTTCATCGCCCGCGAGGAGACCTTCAAGGTCATCGAGCGCATCACGGGCCTGCGCACCAACAACGCGTACATCCGCCCTGGCGGCGTGGCGATCGACACCCCGGACGACTCGGTCGACATGATCCGGGCCATGATCCCCGACGTCAAGCAGCGCCTGGACGAACTCGCGCTGCTGCAGCTCGAGAACCCGATCTTCAAGGGACGCCTCAAGGGCGTCGCCAAGCTGGATCTGGCGGCCTGCATGGCGCTGGGAGTCACGGGACCCATCCTGCGGTCTGCGGGCCTCCCGTATGACCTGCGCAAGTCCGAGCCCTACTCCGGCTACGAGACGTACGACTTCCAGGTCCCCACCTCGACGGACGCCGACGCGTACAGCCGCGTCGTCATTCGCCTCGAGGAGTGCTACGAGTCGCTCAAGATCGTCGCGCAGTGCGCCGACCGCCTCGAGGCCAGCGTCGGCGAGCCCGTCATGGTGGCCGACAAGAAGATCGCGTGGCCGGCCCAGTTGTCTGTGGGCTCCGACGGTCAGGGCAACAGCGCGGAGCACATCCGCCACATCATGGGCGAGTCCATGGAGGCGCTGATCCACCACTTCAAGCTGGTGACCGAGGGCTTCCCGGTTCCCGCGGGCCAGGCCTATGCGGCCGTGGAGAATCCCAAGGGCCTGCTCGGCTGCCACGTCGTCAGCGACGGCGGCACCAAGCCGTGGCGAGCCCACTTCCGCGACCCCGGCTTCAACAATCTGCAGGCGTTGTCGATGCTCACTCAAGGCGGCCAGGTGGCCGACGTTGTGGTCGCGATCGCCACCATCGACATGGTCCTGGGAGGCGTCGACCGATGACCTACGACGAGTCCACCGCGAAGAAGTTGGCTACTGATGCCGCCGATATCGTTGGCCGCTACCCGGTCGAGCGTTCTGCGCTGCTGCCCTTGCTGCACCTGGTCCAATCCGTCGACGGCTTCGTGAGCCCCGACGGGATCCAGTTCTGCGCAGAGCGGCTTCACCTGACGTCCGCCGAGGTGAGTGCGGTCGCCACGTTCTACACCCAGTACAAGCGCCGCCCCCATGGCAAGTACCAGGTGGGAGTGTGCACCAACACCCTGTGCGCCGTGATGGGTGGCGACGAGATCTGGCGCACGATGTCCGAACGACTTGGTGTGGGTAACGACGAATCCACCGCCGACGGCAAGATCTCGCTTGAGCGCCTCGAATGCAACGCGGCGTGCGACTACGCGCCGGTGGTGATGGTCAACTGGGAGTTCTTCGACAACATGACGCCCGAGACGGCGCTCCAACTGGTGGACGACATCCTGGCTGGAAAGGACATCGTGCCGACGCGCGGCGCGGACAAGGTGGTGTCGTTCAAGGAGGTCTCGCGCGTGCTCGCCGGATTTGAAGACGGCAGGGCCGATGAGGGAATCTCCGCTGGCGCCCCGTCCCTCGTCGGCATCGAGACCGCCAAGCAGCAAGGCTGGAAGGGGCAAGACAAGTGACGGATCTGACGCCCGTTCTCAGCGCTACCTGGGGACTCGACCACTCCTGGAACCTTGACACGTACGTGGCCAACGGCGGCTACGAGGGCGCGACGAAGGCCTTCTCGATGGACAAGGCCGACATCATCCAGGCCGTGAAGGACTCCGGGCTGCGCGGCCGCGGCGGCGCAGGCTTCCCCACGGGCATGAAGTGGGGCTTCCTGCCAGCGCCCGACGGCGGACCCCGCTATCTGGTGGTCAATGCCGACGAGTCCGAGCCGGGAACCTGCAAGGACATCCCGACGATGATGGCCGCGCCTCACACTCTCATCGAGGGCATCGTCATCACGTCGTTTGCGATCGACTGCGATCACGCGTTCATCTACGTGCGCGGCGAGGTGGTCCACGTGTTCCGGCGAGTCATGAAGGCCGTGGCGGAGGCGTACGCCAGCGGCTGGTTGGGCAAGAACATCCAGGGCACCGGCTTCAACCTCGACGTGACGGTGCACGCAGGCGCCGGCGCGTACATCTGTGGCGAGGAGACGGCGCTGCTCGACTCTCTCGAGGGACGACGCGGCCAGCCGCGCCTCAAGCCGCCGTTCCCCGCCGTCGAAGGCCTGTACGCGCGCCCCACGGTGGTCAACAACGTCGAGTCCATCGCCTCGGTACCGCCGATCATCAAGAACGGCATCGAATGGTTCACGTCGATGGGCACCGAGAAGAGCAAGGGCATGGGCTTCTTCTCCCTGTCCGGCCACGTGCAGCGTCCCGGCCAGTACGAGGCACCGCTTGGCATCACGCTGCGCGAACTTCTCGAGATGGCCGGAGGCATGCGGGAGGGCCACGAACTGAAGTTCTGGACCCCGGGCGGATCCTCGACTCCGATCCTCACCCAAGATCACCTGGACACCCCTCTCGACTACGAGTCGGTGGGCGCGGCCGGGTCGATGCTCGGCACCCGGGCCCTGCAGATCTTCGACGAGACCACGTGCGTGGTGCGCGCCGTGGAACGGTGGACCGAGTTCTACAAGCACGAATCCTGCGGCAAGTGCACCCCGTGTCGCGAGGGCACGTACTGGCTTGCCTTGATCCTGCACAGGCTTGAGGCAGGTCAGGGCACCATGGCCGACATCGATCAGCTGTTGGGCACGTGCGACTCGATTGCCGGCCGCGCGTTCTGCGCGCTTGGCGACGGCGCCACGTCGCCCGTGATCAGTTCCGTCACGCTGTTCCGCGAGGAGTACGAGCGCCACGTGACGGACGGCGGCTGCCCGTTCGACCGCGCCGCATCGGCCCTGTTCGACTACGACTCGGCACCCGAGGGGGCCCACGCATGAGCACGACCGCGAACAAGGCTCCCGCCACGACCGACCTGGTGACCGTCACGATCGACGGCATCGAGGCGCAAGTGGAGAAGGGCACGCTCATCATCCGTGCCGCAGAACAGGTCGGCATCGAGATCCCGCGCTTCTGCGACCACCCGGCTCTGAAGCCCGCTGGCGCCTGCCGCCAGTGCCTCGTTGACGTGGCGAGCCCCGCCGGTCCCGAAGGCAAGTTGCGCGCCTTCCCCAAGCCCCAGGCATCGTGCACCATGCCGGTGACCGAGGGCATGGTCGTCAACACGCAGAACACGTCCGAAGAGGCCGAACGCGCCCAGAGGGGCGTGATGGAGCTGCTGCTCATCAACCACCCGCTCGACTGCCCGGTGTGCGACAAGGGCGGCGAGTGCCCGCTGCAGAACCAGGCCATGAGCCATGGCAACGCCGAGACGCGCTTTGTGGACGTCAAGCGCGTCTTCGAGAAGCCCCTCGCGCTCAGCAGCGAGATCCTGCTGGATCGCGAACGCTGCGTGCTGTGCCAGCGCTGCACCCGCTTCTCGCAAGAGGTCGCCGGCGACGCGTTCATCGACTTGCAGAACCGCGGCGCCATGCAGCAGATCGGCACGTTCAACGAGGACGTGCTGGGCTTTGGCGGCTACGGCCCCGTGGGCGCCGCCGCCGAGGACGAGTCGGGCAAAGCCTTCAGCTCGTACTACTCAGGCAACACCATCCAGATCTGCCCCGTGGGCGCACTCACGAGCGCGGCGTATCGTTTCCGGTCGCGCCCGTTCGACCTGGTGTCCAGCCCCGGCATCTCGGAGCACGACAGCTCCGGAAGCGCGATCCGCACCGACCACCGTCGCGGCAAGATTCTGCGCCGCCTCGCCGAGGACGACCCGGTGACGAACGAGTACTGGATCACCGACAAGGATCGTTTCGCGTTTACGTGGCAAAACCAGGCCGACCGCATCACCCAGCCGATGGTTCGCAAGGATGGCGAACTGGTCGAGGTGTCCTGGCCGGAGGCGCTCGCTGCCGCCGCCGAGGGGCTCACGGCCGCAGCAAGCAAGACCGGCACGGCCGCCGACAAGAAGGCCAAGGGTGTGGGGATTCTGCCCGGCGGCCGCATCACGATGGAAGATGCCTACGCCTACGGCAAGTTCGCCCGCCTGGTGCTCGATACCAACGACGTGGACTTCCGCACCCGCATCTCGTCGGAAGAGGAGCAGTCCTTCCTGGGAGCCAATGTCGCCGGCACGGGACTGGGCGTCACGTTTGCGGAACTAGAAAAGGCTCCCACGGTGCTGCTCGTCGGCTTCGAGCCCGAGGACGAGGGCGGCGTGGTGTTCCTGCGCCTCAAGAAGTCCGTGGGACGTCAGAACGTCTTCACCATCTCCTCGCACCTCACTCGCGGTGTCGAGAAGTTGGGCGCGACCCTGTTGCCCACCGTGCCAGGTCACGAAGCCACCGCAGTCGCGGCTCTCAAGGGCTCCCATGCCGCCTACAAGGAGCTTCGCGGGACCGGTTCGATCATCATCGTGGGAGAGCGAGCCGCTGGCTCTGCGGGCACCCTCACCGCCGTTGAGGCGCTCGCCAAGCGCGCCAAGGCCAAGGTCGCCTGGATTCCGCGGCGCGCAGGCGAACGCGGAGCCGTCGAGGCGGGCGCCCTTCCTGGCCTGCTCCCCGGGGGCCGCGACGTGACCGTTGCCGCGGGCCGGGATGCGGTGGCCAAGGTGTGGGGGGCGTCGTCGCTGCCGCGCACCAAGGGACGCGACGCCGACGCGATCATCGCCGCTGTGAGCGCCAATGCACTCGACGCGCTCGTTGTCGGCGGTGTTGACGACAGCGACCTCACGGAAGACCTGCTGAAGGCGATCGACAAGGCGAAGTTCACGGTGAGCCTCGAGGTGCGTCGCACGGCAGTGGCCGATGCGGCTGATGTGGTGTTGCCCGTCGCGCCGCCGAGCGAGAAGTCGGGAACCTTCGTCAACTGGGAGGGCCGACTTCGCGCCTTCGGCACCGCGATTCACACCGACGCGATGTCTGACCACCGCGTACTCGACCTGCTCGCACGCCAGATGGGCGTCGACCTGGGGACCGGCACTGCCGACGCAGTCAACGCGGAGCTTGTCTCGATCGGCGTCGCGGCCGCTAGCGATCGGCCCGCATCACCCACAGAGTCCGCGCCCGCGGCGGCCAAGAAGGCGTCGAGTCTCGACGACGAACTGGTGCTGGCAACCTGGCATCAGCTGGTCGACGAAGGTTCTTTGCAGGACGGCGAGCCCTACCTCGCCGGCACCGGCCGCCTTTCGGTGGCCCGCATGTCACCTGCCACCGCGCAGCGCCTCGGCCTGCACGGCGTCGTCACGATCACCGGCAAGCGCCGCGGCTCGATCGATGTGCCGCTCGCCGTCACCAAGGGCATGGTCGACGGCGTCGTCTGGGTGCCCACCAAGTCGCCAAGTTCGTGGGTCGCTCAGGAGTTGGGCACTCAGCCCGGCGAAACCGTCGTGGTGAAGGGAGCGGTCGCATGATTGCCTTGCCAATCGCCATCGACGAGAACTCGCTCGCGGGCGACTCGATCTGGATCTCCATCATCAAGGCCGTGCTGATCTTGGTGTTCTTGCTGCTCTCCGTTCTCTTTGCCGTGTGGTTCGAGCGCCGCGTCATCGGCCGCATGCAGGAGCGCCCAGGCCCCAACCGCCACGGCCCATTTGGCTTCCTTCAGCCCATCATGGACGCCATGAAGCTGCTCATGAAGGAAGACATCACCGTGCGCGCCGCAGAGAAGGTGCTGTACATCGCGGCGCCGATGATCTCAGTGTTCGCCGCCTTGTTGATCTTCGCGGTGATTCCGTTTGGCCCCGCCACGCGCATCCCGTTCACCGACGAGATCACGCCGCTTCAACTGACCGACTTCCCCGTGGCCGTGCTGTATATCCTTGCCGCCGCCGCGTTGGGCGTGTACGGCATCGTGCTGGGTGGTTGGGCCTCCGGCTCGACCTATCCGCTGATGGGCGCCGTCCGCTCCACGGCCCAGATCATCTCGTACGAACTCGCCATGGGCCTGTCGCTCGTGACGGTGTTCATGTTCTCCGGCGCGATGAGCACTCAAGCGATCGTGAATGCCCAAGAGAACGTGTGGTGGGCTCTGCCCTTGCTGCCCGCCTTTGTGATCTACCTGATCTCCATGGTGGGGGAGACGAACCGTCTGCCCTTCGACCTTCCTGAGGCAGAGGGCGAGTTGGTGGCCGGCTTCATGACCGAGTACTCCTCGATGAAGTTCGCCTGGTTCTTCCTGGCCGAGTACATGAACATGCTCAACGTCTCGGCCGTCGCCTCCACCCTGTTCTTGGGCGGTTGGCGCCCCCTGTGGGGGCCCGAATGGCCTGGCTACTACACGCTCAGCAACGGCATTTTCCCGCCCATCTGGCTGATCCTCAAGATCTGGCTGCTGATGTTTGTCTTCGTGTGGATCCGCGGCTCGGTGCTGCGCTTCCGCTACGAGCAGTTCATGCGCTTCGGCTGGAAGGTACTGATCCCGGTCGGGCTCGGCTGGGTGGTCCTGATGGGCGCGGGCATGGTGCTGCTTCCGGAGTTCAACAGGAACACGTCATACTTCGTGATCTTCGCGCCCATCATCGCGTTGCTCTTGGCGTGGGTCGTGTTCTCCCTGGTGATCGACTCCAACAAACTCAAGCGTGAGCAGGCGGAGGAAGAGCGTCGGGAGAAGCTCGAGTCGGAGGACTTCGACGCCTTTGCGGGCGGCTATCCCGTCCCGCCACTTCCCGGCCAGCAGTTGCCGCCGTCCCCGCGGTCCGGCCGCACCGTCGAAGCAGTTCAGGAGGCACAGGGTGACTGACCACCACGAAGGACCCCACGAGGCCTTTACGTCGAACCTGCCCAACCCGGGCGGCATCGGCGGGGCGCTCCTGCCCGTCGCAGGCTTTGGCGTGACGCTGCGCAACTTCTTCCGGCCCTACGTGACCGAGCAGTACCCCACGACGCCGGCAAACATCCAGCCGCGCTACCACGGCAGGCACCAGCTCAACCGGTATCCGGACGGCCTGGAGAAGTGCATCGGCTGCGAGTTGTGTGCGTGGGCGTGCCCCGCGGACGCGATCTACGTCGAGGCGGATTCCAACACGCCCGACGCGCAGTTCAGCCCAGGCGAGCGGTACGGCAAGGTCTACCAAATCAACTATCTGCGGTGCATCTTCTGCGGGCTTTGCATCGAGGCGTGCCCCACTCGAGCGCTGACCATGACCAACGAGTTCGAGTTGGCCGGTCCCACCCGCGAGGGCCTCATCTACGAGAAGCACGACCTGCTGGCGCCGATGGAGGAGGGCATGCTGGCCGCCCCCCACCCCATGGTCGACGGCACCACCGACACCGAGTACTACAAGGGCAACGTTCTCAAGGCGACGGAAGAGCAGCGCTCCTGGGTGCGTGCGAACCGTCCCGACGACGAGACGCTTGGCGAGAACCGTCCGAGCCCCACCGAGTTCGATCCGCAGGTCGACCCGGACGAGCCCGCGCCGGTCGGCGTTGAAGTCTTTGCTGAGGAACTCGGCCGAGGGGGCAAGCAATGATCTCTCCGATCCTGTTCTGGTTCGTCGCGTTCATCACCGTGATCCCCGCGCTCGCCCTGATGTTCGCGCGCAAGCCCGTGCACATCGCTATGGCCGTCGTGCTCGTGATGGTCGGTCTCGCCGTGTCCTACGTGGCACTCAAGGCTCCATTCCTCGGCGTTGTCCAGATCGTCGTCTACACCGGCGCCGTGATGATGCTCTTCCTCTTCGTGCTCATGCTCGTGGGAGTCGACAAGCGCGAGAGCCTCAAGGAGACGATCACCGGTCAACGGTGGATCGCGCTCGCGCTTGCTCTGGGCGTGGGCGCCCTGCTGATCACTGTCGTGAGCCGGCTCTCCTTCTCCGTCAGCGAGGAGCCGAGCGAAGGCACCCCCACCGAGGTCGCGTACTGGCTGTTTGGCGACTACGTGTTGGTGGTCGAGGTGCTGGGCTTCCTGCTCATCACCTCCGCCGTGGGCGCCTTGGCGCTCACCCACGTGCCGCGGTTGTTCCCGAAGCGCACCCAGGCCGAGATTCAATCGGCCCGCGTCGCGGCGGGGGCCGACCCCGTCAACAAGGCCTTCCCGGGCGTCTATGCCCGCCACAACGCGCTCGATGCACCGGCCCTGGACCCGGACGGCAACCCGATCGAGGATTCCGTCTCGCGCGTGCTGAAGGTGCGCCACCAGGCGATCGACGGCTCCGAGTTCAAGGACGACAACAAGGCTCGCAGGCGCGAGCTCGGAGCCAAGGAGGACGAAGCGTGAGTCCCGTCAACTTCGTCTACCTGGCGTCGGTGCTGTTCGCCATCGGCGCCGCCACCGTGCTGTTGCGCCGCAACGCCATCATCGCGTTCATGGGTGTGGAACTCATGCTCAACGCTGCCAACCTCACGCTCGTCGCCTTTGCGCGCATGATCGGCGAGATCAACGGGCAGATCATGGCGTTCTTCGTCATGGTGGTCGCCGCGGCCGAGGTGGTGGTGGGTCTCGCCATCATCATTGCCGTGTTCCGTGCCCGTCAGAGCATTTCGCTCGATGAACCATCTGAGCTGAGGGGTTAACGATGCTGTCCGTCACCTGGCTGCTCATAGCGGTCCCGCTTGCAAGCTTCTTTGTCCTGATGCTTGCCGGGCGTCGCGCCGATGCGTGGGGCCACTGGCTCGGCGTTGCCGCGTCGTCCGCCACCGCCATCATCGGCATGGGAGCGTTCTTCGAGATGCTGGGTCGCGACGCCGAGTCGCGCTCCGAGTCCGTTCACCTGTTCACGTGGCTGTCCGGAGGCGACCTGCACGTCGATGCAGGGCTGCTGGTGGATCAGCTGTCGCTCACGTTCGTGATGCTCATTGCCGTCGTCGGCACCCTGATTCACGTGTACTCGGTGGCGTACATGGAGACCGACCCGAATCGCCGCATGTTCTTCGCCTACCTGAACCTGTTCATCGCGGCCATGATGCTGCTCGTGCTCGCCGACTCCTTCCTCCTGTTGTTCGTGGGCTGGGAAGGCGTGGGCCTCGCGTCGTACCTGCTCATCGGCTTCTGGAATCACAAGCCCGAGTACGCGACCGCAGCCAACAAGGCCTTCGTGGTCAACCGCATCGGCGACGTCGGCCTCATCATTGCGATGGGCCTCATGTTCGCCCACTTCGGCTCGGTGAGCTTCGCCGATGTACTGGGTGGCGTGGACGGCGCCTCGACGGCGGCGCTCACGGCGATCGGCCTCATGCTGTTGGTGGCCGCCACCGGTAAGTCCGCGCAGTTCCCGCTGCAGTCGTGGCTTGGCGACGCGATGGCGGGCCCCACGCCCGTTTCGGCCCTCATTCACGCCGCCACCATGGTGACGGCCGGCGTGTACCTGATCGTCCGCGCCGGCGCGATCTACGAGGCGGCTGACGATGCCCGCGTCGTGGTCGCCATCGTCGGCGCCATCACGTTGATTCTTGGAGCCATCATCGGTAGCGCGAAGGACGACATCAAGAAGGCGCTCGCCGCCTCCACGATGTCGCAGATCGGCTACATGATGCTCGCCGCGGGGCTCGGCCCCATCGGCTACGTCTTCGCGATCTTCCACTTGGTGACGCACGGCTTCTTCAAGGCGGGCATGTTCCTCGGTGCCGGATCCGTGATGCACGGCATGTCGGACCAGACGGACATGCGTCGCTACGGCGCGCTGCGCACCGCCATGGTCACGACGTGGATCACGTTCGGCCTGGGCTGGCTCGCGATCCTTGGCGTGCCGCCGTTCTCCGGCTTCTGGTCGAAGGACAAGATCATCGAGGCCGCGTTCGTTGGCGAGGGTTGGCAGCCGTGGGTCTTCGGGTTCACCGCACTGATCGGCGCCGGCATGACCGCGTTCTACATGTCGCGCCTGTTCTTCATGACGTTCCACGGCAAGGCCCGCTGGACCGATGAGCAGCACCCGCACGAGTCCCCTCTCATGATGACGGTGCCGATGATGATCCTCGCGGCGGGCTCCGCGTTCCTCGGCCTCTTCCTGGCCGTCGGAAATCGCTTCCAGCACTGGCTCGAGCCGGTGACGGGCGCGCACGGTGAGCAGGAGCCGGTGTTGGCCGTCCCCGTCCTCACGACGCTGACGCTGCTCCTCGTCGCAGCCGGCGTGGCGCTGGCCTACTGGATGTATTGGCGAAACGACGTGCCGACCGTGGCCCCGCCGCCGTCCCTGATGGCGTTGGCCGCGCGCAATGACATGTTCCAAGACTCCGTCAACCGGGCCGTGTTCCAGATTCCTGGAACCCACCTGACGCGCACCCTCGTGTACGCGGATGCCGCCCTCGTGGATGGGGCCGTCAACAAGCAGGCGACCGGCGTCGCTGCCTTTGGTGAGGCAAGCCGCCGATTCCAGTCCGGCAAGGTGCGCTCCTATGCGATGCTCATGCTGCTCGGATTCCTGGTGCTCGCCAGCATCATCGTGGTGGGGGGATAGCCCATGGCCATTCTGACAATCCTCATCGCCATTCCCGCCGTCGCGGGCTTGGCGCTGCTGACCGTGCCGGCGCTGCGTGCCATTGCGCGCCAGTTCGCACTGGCCGTTGCCGGCGTCGAGTTGGCTGCGGTCATCGGCATGCTCGTCGCGTTCGACCGCGGCGACGCCGGTGCCTTCCAGTTCGCCGAGACCTACTCCTGGATCCCGCAGTTCGGCGCGAGTTGGGCCCTCGGCATCAACGGCATCGGGCTCAGCCTCATCCTGCTGGCGGCGGTGCTCACCCCACTCACGATGCTTGCCGGGTGGAACGAGGACGAGACCGAGTCGCGCCGCGCGCAGTACTACGGGCTCCTGCTCACCACCCTGGCGTTCATGGTGGGCATCTTTGCCGCCCGCGACGTCTTCCTGTTCTACGTGCTGTTCGAGGCGATGCTGCTGCCGCTGTACTTCCTCATCGGTTCATTCGGTGGGGAGCAGCGCCGGTACGCGGCCGTGAAGTTCCTGATCTACTCGCTCCTCGGTGGCCTCATCATGCTGGTCGCCGTCATCGCCCTGTACTTCGTCGGCCCCGGCGGTGAGCAGGCGTTCCTCACGGACAACCTCACAGGCATCACGTATGACGCCCCCTGGATCGAGAACCTGCTGTTCCTCGGATTCTTCATCGCCTTCGCGATCAAGGCGCCCTTGGTGCCCGTCCACACGTGGCTGCCCACCGTGGCCGAGTCGGCTCGCGCCGGCACGACGACGCTGCTGGTCGCCGTGCTCGACAAGGTCGGCACCTTCGGGATGCTGACACTGTGCCTCACGTTGTTCCCAGGAGCATCGAAGTGGGCTGCGCCCGTCATCATCGTGTTGGCCGTCATTTCGGTGATCTACGGAGCGCTCGCCGCGATCGGCCAGGACAACATGTTCCGCCTGGTCGCGTTCACGTCCGTCAGCCACTTCGGCATCATGGTGCTGGGCATCTTCGCCTTCACCCGCACGTCGATCGAGGGCGCGACCTTCTACATGCTCAGTCACGGGCTGTCGACGGGGGCGCTGTTCCTGCTCGTCGGGTTCCTGGTGAAGCGACACGGCACGGCCTCGGTGGCGGACTTCGGCGGCCTGCAGCGCGTCGTCCCGGTGTTCGCGGGCACGTTCCTGATCGTCGGCCTTTCCGCGCTTGCGTTGCCGGGAATGGCGCCGTTCGCGTCGGAGATCATGGTGCTCATCGGCGCGTACGAGGTCACGAGGTGGGGCGTCATCGTCGCCGCGCTTGGCGTGATCCTCGCCGCGCTGTACATCCTGCTCACGTACAAGAAGGTGTTCACCGGCCCCACTCCCGTGGCCATGGAACCCACCAAAGAACTCTCGACCATGGAGCGGGTGGCCGTCTGGCCACTGATCGTTGCCATGCTCGTGCTCGGGACTGTGCCAGCCCTTGCGGTGAATTACTTCAAGGATCCGAGCGCAGCCATCGTCGTCAGTATTGAGGAGGCCGGGCAGTGACGTACACCGCTCCCGATATTGCGTGGGCGCCGCTTGTGCCCATCATGCTTGTGCTCGTCGCGGGCGCCCTGGGCATGCTCATCGAGGCGTTCATGCGCAACGTGGCGATGCGCCGCATGGTGCAGCTGCAGCTCTCCATCGTCGCGCTCGTGCTCGCGCTGTTCGCCATCGTGTGGCAGTGGGTTGCCATGGACGGCGACGGCGTCGTAGTGCTGCGCAACATGATCTACCTCGACCGCCAGGCGCTCGCGTGGCAGTTCCTCCTGGTGGTGTTCGCCATCGGCGGCGTGCTGCTGTTTGCCGACCGCAATCGTGAGGGCGAGGACGCGTTCACACCGCTCGCATCGGTCGCCCCCGGGACGTCGGAGGAGACCGTGGCCCGCGCGAAGGGGCTGGCCGTCACCGAGTCGTTCCCGCTCGTGATGTTCGCCACCGGCGGCATGATGCTCTTCGCCTCGGTCAATGACCTGATATTCCTGTTCGTGGCGCTCGAGTTGTTCTCGCTGCCGCTGTACATCTTGGTGGCGCTGTCGCGCCGCCGCCGCCTGCTGAGCCAGGAGGCGTCGCTCAAGTACTTCCTGCTGGGCGCGTTCTCCTCCGCGATCTTCCTGTTCGGGGTGGCGCTGCTGTACGGCGCGACCGAGACGACCGGGATGCGCGAGATGCTCGGCCTGTATGTGCCCGAACGGCACACCCTGCTGCTGCTCGGCCTGTTCATGGTGGTCGTGGGCCTGCTGTTTAAAATCGGCGCGGTGCCCTTCCACATGTGGGTTCCCGATGCCTATCAAGGCGCGCCCTCTCCCGTCACCGCGTTCATGGCCGCAGCGACGAAGGCCGCCGCCGTCGCCGCGTTGGCCCGCTTGTCCTACCTGGTGCTCTTCAAGTTTGCGTGGGATCTCAACTGGGTGTTCTGGACGGTCGCGATCGCGTCCATGGTGTTCGGCACCGTGCTTGCCATCGTGCAGACGGACGTCAAGCGCATGCTCGCGTACTCGTCTGTGGCGCACGCTGGATTCATCCTCGTGGCGTTCGCCGGCTTCTCGCCATCGGCACTGTCCGCCTTGCCGTTCTATTTGGCGACGTACGGCATCGCGACCATCGGAGCGTTCGCCGTCATCACCCAGGTGCGCGAGCTCACGCCCGACGGCGCCGCAGGTGCAGAGGCGACCCGCCTTGGTCAGTGGGCCGGTTTGGGCAAGCGCAGCCCGCTGCTGGCGGGCCTCATGTCGCTATTCCTCCTGTCGTTTGCGGGCATCCCGCTCACGGCGGGGTTCGTGGGCAAGTTCGTGGTGTTCCGTGCCGCGATCGAGGCGGGGGCGTGGCCGCTCGTGTTGGTGGCCGTAGTCGCATCGGCCGCCGCCGCGTTCTTCTACATTCGCCTGGCCGTCCTGATGTTCTTCACCGATGCCCCCGACGACACGACGACTCGCGTCGCGGTGCGCGTCACCGGCATCGGCAGGGCAGTGGCGATTGTCGCGGGAGTTCTCGTGCTGGTGCTCGGCGTGCTGCCTTCGGGCGCCTTGAACATCGCGGACGACGCCGGGGTGCTGCTCTCGCCTGCCGTCGTCACAGGCGGGTAGGCGCGCTTCACCATGGCCATTCCCCTTGGCAACGCGGGGCTGAACGCATCGATCTCGCCGCGGCTGGCCCTCATCGAGGAACGGCTGCGGGACGCAGTGGCGCAGTCCGACAGGCTCGCGGACGCGACCTCTCGGCACCTTGTGGACGCGGGCGGCAAGAGGCTGCGCCCGATGCTGGCGCTGCTCACCGCGCAACTCGGTGACGCCGCGCGGCCAGAGGTGCTCGACGCGGCCGTCGTCGTCGAGCTGACCCACCTCGCCACGCTGTATCACGACGACGTCATGGATTCCGCGCCCACCCGTCGCGGCGCGCCCGCAGCCCACGAGGTGTGGGGCAATTCCGTGGCGATCCTCACCGGCGACCTGCTGTTTGCCCGCGCATCGGCCGTGGTGGCTGGGCTAGGCCCCGAGGCCGTCCGCATCCAAGCCTCGACGTTCGAGCGGCTGTGCCTTGGCCAGCTTCACGAGACCGTGGGTCCCGCCGACGGCGAGGACGCCGTGAAGCACTACCTGCAGGTGTTGGCCGACAAGACGGGCTCGCTCATCGCGACTTCCGCCCGCTTCGGAGCCATGTTTGCCGGCTGCAATCGCAAGACCGTGGAGCAGGTCACGAACTTTGGCGAGCTCGCCGGGGTGGCCTTCCAGATCGCCGACGACGTGCTCGACATCCGCTCCGACGGCGACGTCTCGGGCAAGACACCTGGCACCGACCTGCGCGAGGGTGTGGCCACGATGCCCGTGTTGCTGCTGCGCCAGCGCGCCGCAGGCCCGGAGGGCACGGACGAGGACGCGGCGCTGCTCGCGGACATCCAAGGGGATCTCACGGACGACGCAGTCTTGGCCGACGTCGTCGCACGCCTGCGCGCGCACCCGGTGCTCGACGAGACGGCGGCGCTCGCCACCGAGTGGAGCCGTCAAGCGGTGGGCGCGATCGACGACCTGCCCGAGGGCGAGGTCAAGGACGCGCTGGTCGCATTCGCCGAGGCGCTCGTCGCCCGGGCGGCCTAGGCTGCAGCCCCGTCGGCCGTGGCGATGAACGCGAGCATGTAGGCGCGCGACACACCATCGTCGATGGCGCTGTCGGGCAAAGCGAGCGCAGCGGACCACGCGGCCGCCCGCGAGTCGTCCCCTGCGAGCGCCGTGTACATCGTGATCAGGTCGGCGAACTGCTCGGCGTTCCCGTTGGGCATCGCCTCTGCGGCGGAGTCGAGGATCCGAGCGACGTCCGCACCGTTTGTGGGTGCAAGAACCGTGGCCTGGGAGGGAGCCAATGGGATGAGTTGAATCCCGAGCATCGCGGCGGGTTCAGCTGAGAACCAGGTTGCCCAGTCTCGCTTCGCGCCCCATTGCATCCCCACGACGGAGTGCTTGAAATCGGGGGCGAACGACGTGTCCGGCCGCGCATAAAGCGTGACGGCGCTGTGACCCTCGGCCGCGAGCATCCACCGGGCACGCTCGGTAGCGGCGGTGTCGCCTCGCAGCTCGGCCCACGCCGCGACCCCCGTCCACGCACTGACCGCTTCGGAACTCGACTCCTGATTGTTGCCATCGGTAAACGGGGAGGTGCCCGACGCCCAGGAGTGACCCGCGTACGGATCGAAAGCGCGGGTGGTGGGGACCTGCTCTGTGCCGGGTGACGCGATGTCGCCCACCAGGGCGTCGATCACCGGAGCCACGGCGTCCTCTTCCACGATGCCCTCTTGCACAGCGATCGTCGCGGCGAAGATGAGATAGCCGTAGTGGAAGTGGTGGTCGTTGAATTCTTCTGATCCGAAGGACGGGGTGAGGCCGACTACGCCGGACCAGTCTGGGTCATACACGAAGCAGCGGTCGCTGCGGGTTGAACAGCCGTCCGCCTCGGTCCAGGTCTCCATCGCGGGCGCGAGGCGCGCGGCCACCTGGTCGAAGGCCTCCTGGTCGTCGAGCGCCGAGGCCAGGGCGAGCAGCTGGGCGTCCCTGTAGAGAGCCTTGGCCCCGAAGTAGGTGTCGGCTGGGTAGTCCACACCGTTAGCAGCTTCCGCATCGAGGGCTTCGATAATCGCCGCGCGCTCCTCGTCGCTGATTCCGTCGAGGTCGAGCGTCAGCGTGGGATCGACGGCATCTACCGACCACGACAGCGCATTGTCAGCGCACGCTGGCGCTGGTCCGTTGATCGTGGCGAACTCGGCGACCGTGCAGTCGAGATCCCCGTCGGGTTCGACGGCTGCGGGCGCGACGACGACGGTGGGCCCGTCGTCGAGGGTGCGATAGGTCAGCGTGGTCGTGGCGACCCCGTCGACCGAGTGAGCGGTGTCCACGCCGACAACCGGCGAGGTGAGGAGCGCGGCGTAGGCGTCTGGATCGACGTCCGCGGGAACGGGCGCGACCTGTACCCAGCCGCCCTCCTCGAGGTTCACGGTCGTGCCTGAGCCAGTGCCGGAGCCGATGACCACGAGGTACGTGACGTCACCGACGTCGGCCGTTCCGAGCGCGTCGGACGCCCAGTCGATGGGGGTGTCGAGCGTCAACGCGAGGCTCGTGTCGGCCACGAGGCCCACGGCGGGCCACCCTTGCGCGAGAGTGGCGGTGGCAAGCGCCCCCCCGTCGGTGCCCGTGTAGGCGAGCGAGGTCCAGACCGGGTCATTGACGGCGACGAGCGGGCGCTCCGAGGCTCCCTCGATCGTGATACCGATGCCGGGGCCGGTTTGCGCGGCGATGACCTTGTCGGACGAGGTGATCGTGGGCAGCGCGACCGTCAGCGAGCCCGCATCGACGGTCACCGCGACCGGCGACGGGTAGGCCTTGGCGGGAAGCTCTGCGTAGGCGAGCGACGAATACCACCGGTTGGTGGGAGGCAGCACGCCCTCGGCAACAGCGGCTTCAGCGGGGTAGGCGGCCACCGTCTGCACGGGGAGGGTATCCGTCAAGGTGGACCCCGCCGCATCGACGATGCCCGACGCAGGCGGCAAGGCCGAGGTCGACGGTGACGTGTTCGACGACGCCGATGAGTCCGGCGCGGTCATCGAGGTGCACCCTGCGAGCGCGAGCGTTACTGTCAAGCCGGCGGCGGCGGCGGCGGCGCGGCTGACGGCGCTCACAGTCCGACCCGGTGCAACAAAGCCTTGACGCGGTCTGAGACACCCGCGAGCGGACCGTCGTCGCGAAGGTACAGGGTCGCCTCAACGGGAGTGCCGGGCTGAATGAGGCCCTGCTCGTCACCCCACACAAGCCCGTTGGAGTCGACGTGGATGGTTGCCACGGCCTCGCCGTCCACCGTCTCCACCTCGAGTGTCGAAACGGCGCCAGTGAGCACCTGCTGGTTTGGCAACACGTACTCCACCGTGGCGTCGTCCGCGATGCGACCAAAGTCGAGCGGGCTGAGTTGGAACTGAGCCTCAATGAAGAGCGTGCCGGTTTCGTCCACGTCGGCCAGCGCGGCGCCGGGCTGCGCGTACGTGCCGACTTCCACGAGTACGTCCGAGATGACACCGTCTGCGGAAGCGAACACGGCGAGCACTCCGTCGGGCGATGCGCCCTCCCTGGTGCTGGAAACCACGCCCGCGACGGCATCTCGCTCGAGTTGAACGGACTGGAGCGTGAAGAGCGGGTCGCCGACGGCAACCCGGTCGCCCTCCGCTACCAGCACCTCGGTGACGAAGCCGGGGTAGTCGGTGACGACCTGAACGGTCGAAGCGGAGATCGTGGCCGTCTCGCTGTCGACGCGCAGTTGGCGCTGGTTGAACACCAGTGTTGCCGCACCGACGGTGGCGAACACCACGATCAGCCCGACTGAGAACTTGAAGCGGTTGGTCCAGGTCATGATGACACCTCTTGGTCGCGAAGGGAGCGGCGAGTGGCGCCGCTGGGAATGGTCGATGTGTCGGCGGCAGGGGCCGTCAGTGGAGCACGCCGCGACACCTTCGGTGCCCGCTTGGCCCGCTTGGCCCGCTTGATGCGACGCCGCTCCTCGATGCGAGCGCGACGGAGGGCGCGTGCCTCACGGCGGGCGGAGAGCATGAACGCGCCGAGCACGATGGTGTTGGTGACGTTCCACGCGGTCGCGAGGGTGAACACCCCGTTGGTGATGTCACGCCAGATGGCAACAAAGGAGGTGAGCAGGAGAAAGACGAAGAAGAGCATCTGCGGAACGATGAAGTTGTAGGGCGACCGAGTCTTGACGGAACCGGTGACCTCCCAGCCGACGTCCTTGCCCCGCAAGACGTTGAACAGCGCCTTGGTATAGATGGGGAACGAGACGGTGGCGAGGGTCAGCGTCTCCCAGCGGAACGAGCCGAGCGTGAACCAGGCGAGCACGATCTGCATGACGTAGAAGCCGGCGTAGAACAGCGCCCACGTGCCCATCGAGATCGACATGTCCATTGGTCGCAGATCGAAGTAGATCTCGAGCGGAGGAACCAACAGCAACAGCAGCGGCGCGATGCCGGCGAGGTAGAACGTCGAGGTGACGAAGTACTGGATGCGCTGGTCCAACGTGAGGTCGCTGCGTCTGGAGAACAGCGGGTGTGTGAAAAGAATCTCGAAGCCGCCCGTGGCCCACCTGAGCTGTTGCTTGGAGTAGGCCTCGACCGACTCCGGCGCGTCGCCCACCGCAAGCACCTCGGGGATGAAGATAGTCCGCCATCCCCGCTCGTGCAGCATCAGCGAGGTCCACACGTCCTCCGACTTCGAGTCGGTGTACATGCCGCCGACGTCGATGATGGCCGCGCGCCTGAACATCACATTGGTGCCTACGCAGAACGCGGCGTTGAAGCGATTCCTGCCGGGTTGAATGAAGCGATAGAACACCGCCTGCATGTAGCTGGCGCCCTTGGCGATGGTGCTGGTGCCCGCGTTGCCGTAGGCCTGCGGAGACTGCACGAATGCGAGCTTGTCGTCGGTGAAGAAGGGCAGCGTCTGTTCGATGAAGTCGGGCTTCGGCACGAAGTCGGCGTCGAGGACCACAAAGAACTCGCTCGTGGAGAGTGACAGCGCGTTGTTGACATTCCCCGCCTTCGCGCCGTACGAACTCAGGCGGCGCACGTAGCGGGCGTCCAGCTCGCGCGCCACCTGCTGGATGGCATCACTGGCGCCGTCGTCGAGCACCCACGTGCCGTGACTTCCGCGGATCGCCACGGCGGCTGCGACGGTACGGCGCACCGTCTCGACAGGCTCGCCGTAGACCGTGATGAACACATCCACGGTGGCGCGCCGCGAGTGAAGCGTCAACGGCCAGCGCTTCGCATCAGAGTCGGTCGTGTGGGCGTACATCTTCTCGCGCGCCTGGTGAAAGGCGTAGGTGCGTGGATCCGGCTGGCCGGAGAGGATGGTCCACATCGAGAGCAACGCGTGGAATACGAGGATCGACTCGGCGGCGATGACGAGAAGGTACGGGAGGAAGTCGCCTCGGTGCGACGGCGCGAGAAGAAACACCGTGTAGGTCAGGACTCCGACGGTCGCGATGACCACGAGGAGGGTCATCACGGGCGAGCGTTCCGGCGCGTAGGCGTGCGGAGCGGGGGAATCGTTGACTTGCAGGCTCGGAACCAGGGTTGTCATGAAGTCTCCAAGGCGTGGCATCTGGTGGCTGTGCGGGATGGTCGGTGGTCGTGTGGGAAGCGACGGCGACGGTGCCTTGGACGGGGAGGTGAGGCCTCCCTCGGGCGTGCGGCCGGACTAGAGCGGCACATCAAGCCCAACGCTTGGCGCTCGCATCTGCTCCCGAGACGGTGAGAAGTGCAATCAAACCCGTCTGCTCGAGCGGTCGCCAGAAATGAGGCTCCGGTTTACGCTCGACCCATGAGCGACGCCATTCACCCTGACCAGTCCGCCCGGTGGCACCACGTGGATGAGTACCTGGAGTCCCAGTTTGTGGCGGGCGACTCAGCCCAAGCGGCGGTGCTTGCCGCTCAGCGCGGCGCCAACCTGCCCGACATAGCGGTGAGCGCCATGCACGCGCGGCTGCTGGGGATCCTGGCGCGCAGCATCGGCGCCACCACGGTGGTGGAGTTCGGCACGCTCGGCGGCTACTCGACGCTGCATCTGGCGCGAGCCATCCCCCCCGATGGTCGGGTCATCACTCATGAGCGGGACCAGCGCCATGCCGACGTCGCGCGCGCCAGCCTCGACGCCGCGGGATTGGGGCACAAGGTGACGATCCGCGTCGGCCAAGCATCCGACAACCTCCCGTTGCTGGCGGACGATGCCCCGGTGGACCTGACGTTCATCGACGCAGACAAGCGCAGCAACCGGATGTACTTCGAGGCTGCCTTGGCCGTGTCGAGGCCCGGAAGCCTCATCGTCGTCGACAACGTGGTGCATGGCGGCGATCTTGCCGATCTGGACAACACGGACGAGTTCGCCACAGGAGCGCGAGCGGTCGTCGAGTTGGCCGCGCGTGACAAGCGAGTCGAGGCGACCGTGCTGCAGACCGTGGGCCGCAAGGACTACGACGGAATGCTCATCGCGACGGTCCTGTAGAGGGCCGGGCCAGACCTCAGGCTGGGCGGCTAGATCGGCTCGGTGACCGGCTGCTCGTCGGCGGCGCGAGCGATCCCCGCGGCCCTGCGCTTTGATATGGGCCGTGCGCGCCACGCGTCGACGGTGATGAGGGTGAGCGCGATCCACACCAGGCCAAAGCCCGCCCAGCGGCCGGCGGGCATCGGCTCGTGGAAGTACCACACGGCTAGCGCGAAGGTCATGGTCGGCGCGATGTACTGCAGCATCCCTGTGACGTTCAGCGGCAGCCTGCGAGCGCCGGCGGCGAACACGAGCAGCGCGCCGGCGGTCCAGGTGCCGGTGCCAACCATCATGACGTCATGCCACCACCCCAAGCCGTCGGCGCCGCGGGCAAGGAACGTGGCGTCCCCGTTCGCACCCACGGCCCACAGCACGCCAAGGGCGACCGGCGCGAGCACGGCCGTCTCGATGGCCAGGCCGCTCAGCGCGTCCACCCGGCCACCCACGCCCTTCTTGATAAACGAGTAGCCGGCAAAAGAGCACGCCAGCACCAAGGAGATCCATGGCAGGCCGCCCATCTCCACGGCGATCACCACCACGGCGACGACGCCGAGCGAGATGGCGACCATCTGCAGCTTGCGCAGACGCTCGCCCAGGAACAGGACGCTGAGTCCCACCGTGATCAAGGGGTTGATGTAGTAGCCGAGCGACGTGTGGGCCACGCGGTCAGTGACGACCGCGTAGACCATCACTCCCCAGTTCAGGGCGATGAGGACGGAGGCTGCAGAGAGCCGCAGCACGGTGGGCCGGTGGCTGGCCACGGCGCGCAAGCGACGCCAGGCCCCCATGGCAGCCAGGATGGCGATGCACACCAGCAAGGAGGACAGCGCGCGCCACGCGACGATCTCGAAGGCCCCTGCCGGCTTGAGCGCGACCATCAGGATGGGGAAGAGGCCCCACACCACATAAGCGCTGGCGCCGTAGGCGAGGCCGCGGCGGTCCAGGGCTTCTGTCATAGCGACAGTGTGGCACTGGGCGCTGGGGCCGCGACACGCGAAACTGGCTCCGCGCAGCGGGGTCCAGAGGTCCCGAGTATCCCGAAGCCGCTAGCCGCACGGTGAGGCAATCCAGGCCAGCGACACGGCCCGGACTTCTGACGTCGGGCACGAACGGCCGGGTGGCACCAGGCCTCGGTGTGCCCTCAGCGACCGGCGCACGTGAGGCCTTGTCCCGATCAGTGGGGCAAACCCGCATCGACAAGGCCGTGCCGGATGCGTAGGTGCGCTTGCACACGGCTGAACACAAGGCGGTCGACCACCACGGTGAAGGCCAACACGACGACGATGGTGGCCATCATCTCGGTGAGGTCGCCGGTCTGGCGCGAACGGGAGATGACGTTGCCGATGCCGGTGCCCGACAGCGCGCCGGAGAAGATCTCGCCGGCGACGAGGCAGCGAAAAGCGATCGACCATCCCAACTCGACGCCCGACATGATTCCGGGAAGGGCGGCGGGCAAGACGACGCGCCTGACGAGGGACGGTCCGCTCTCTCCGAGCGTGCGGCCGGCGCGCAGGAGCAACGGGGGCACGTTGCGCACGGCCGTGCGGGTGCCGAGCATGATCGCCGGGACCGCGCCGAGCGTCACCACCGCGCCGAGCGACCACACGTCGTTGCCCCACATGATCGCGGCGACCGGAATCCACATCGACGTGGGCATGCCCTGCAGCGCGGCTAAGTAGGGTGAGAGGCCGCGATCGACGACGCGCGACATGCCGATCGCGAGACCGCCCGCGACGCCGAGCACCACGGCAATGGCGAAGCACACGCCCATGAAAGCGGCCGTGCGCCACAGGATCGAGCTGAGCCTGCCATCCGCGGCCATGTCCCACAGTTCCGCCGCCGTGGCGCCTGGGCCAGGAAGATCATGGGCGACCCTCGACGCGATCCACCACCCCAGCGCGAGTATCGCCCCGGTGACCGTGATCGGAAGGGCGCCCCAGCGTTGGCGGGGCTTGGTCCTCGCGAAGGACTCGGTCTGGACGTCAGATACTGACATAGCCGTCCCGTCCCTCTCGGGGCGCCGAGATACCCATTTGGTCGGCGGCGTCGAGCAGCCCTCTCACGTGTTGGGCCAGATCCACGACGCGGCCGGACTCCACCACACGCGGGCGCGGCAGGGTGATGGGCACGTCGGCGATGACGCGGCCAGGGCCGGAGGACATCACGATGACGCGGTCGCCCAGCACCACGGCTTCCCGCACGTTGTGGGTGACAAAGACGATCGTGGTGCCGGTCTCGCGCCACAGGTCCTGGAGCTCCACGTGAAGGCGATCGCGGCTGGGCGCGTCGAGCGCGGAGAACGGCTCGTCCATCAGCAGCACTTGCGGAGCGAGCGCGAAGGCGCGGGCGAGTGCCGCTCGCTGCCGCATTCCTCCCGATAGCTCGTGAGGGTGCAAGTGTGCGGCGTCCGCGAGGCCGACGCGCGCGATCCATTCGCTCGCGGTCGCGGCGCGGCGCTCGGGGTCGACGCCCGCGGACCGCAAGCCAAACTCGACGTTGGCCCGCACGGTGAGCCACGGGAACAGCGCATGCTCCTGGAACACGAGCATGCGGTCTGGCCCCGGCCCAGTGACCGGCGCGCCTCCCACTGTCACGGAGCCCGTCGCAGGGCGAGCGTGGCCCGCCACGAGGTCCAGCAACGTGGACTTGCCGCAACCGGACGGGCCGACCACGGCGACAAACTCCCCAGCCCCGATCTCAAGCGATACCTCGGCGAGCGCGGCGCGCTGCGAGCCGCGGCGCGAAAAGGCCTGGGTCGCCGCGTCGAGGTGGACGGACGCGCTCATAGTGATGCCGCTCTCATCAGATGCTGAGGTAGCCGTCGGGCCCGGTGCCGGGTGCGACCGCACGGGCCGTGCCGGCCGCGAGTGTGGCGCCGTCCTGGGGGTCGACCAACACAAATGCGCCCGTGCGCCGGTGAGTTCCGTAGTCCTCGATGGCAAGCGGCTGAGCCAGCAGCACCGTCACGACCCCAATGTCGTTGAGGGCGAGCGAGTCGCCCGGCACGATGCTGGATTCGAGCGTGCCTCCCGGCAGCGTGATGTCGAGCACCCCGGAGATCCCCGTGACCATGCCTTGCACGAGCGCGGTGCCGTGTTGCACGAGCACGCGCTCACGCAACTGCAAGGGGCGGCCTGCGAGCCACGCCACGTGGGCGTCGACATGTCGAATCGCGATTGCGGCATCGGCGTCTGAACTCAGCAGGTCGCCCCGCGCCACGTCGACGTCATCCGCCAGCCGGATAGCGACCGACTGGCCCGCCTGGGCCTGCGTGAGGGGGCCGTCGGCCGTGTCGATGCCAGCCACGGTGGTGCGTCGCCCCGAGGGCTGGACCACGACGTCGTCTCCAACTCGGACCACACCCTGGGAGACCTGGCCGGCGTAGCCGCGGTACTCGCGGTGCTCTGTCGTGAGCGCGGCGTCCTGGGGTCGCAACACGTACTGGACGGGCAGTCGCCAGCCACCCGACGCCGCGGCGCGTTCGGTCTCATCGGAACTTGGCAGGGTCTCCAGAAGGTCGAGCACGGTGGGACCGGAGTACCAGGGCGTGCGCTCGGAACGCACGGCCACGTTGTCTCCCTCCAGCGCACTCACCGGGACGGTGGTGATGTCGAGGGCGAGCCTGCGAGCGTGTTCCGCGACGTCATGCTCGATCCTGGTGAAGGGTGCCTCCGCGAAGTCGACGAGGTCGATCTTGTTGACCGCCACGATCACGTGGGGGACGCGCAACAGCGCCGCCACCGCGAGGTGCCGCCGGGTCTGTTCCACGACGCCGTGGCGCGCGTCGACCAGGACCACCAGGGCGTCGGCTGTGGAGGCCCCCGTCACCGTGTTGCGCGTGTACTGCACATGCCCGGGGCAGTCCGCCAGGATGAACGTGCGCAGTGGGGTGGAAAAGTAGCGGTAGGCGACGTCAATCGTGATGCCCTGCTCCCTCTCGGCCCGAAGGCCATCCGTCAGCAAGGCGAGGTCGACGCCGACGCCGCCGCGCTCGCGAGTAACCCGTTCGACGGCCGCGTAGGCATCGGCCAGGATCGACTTGGTGTCGTACAGCAAGCGTCCAACGAGCGTTGACTTGCCGTCGTCGACCGATCCGGCCGTGGCAAATCGCAGCAACGAGGTCTGGCGCGAGTCGGGGGCGGTGTGCACAGTGGCCAGGTGCGCCGATGCAATGGCGGCCATTAGAAGTAGCCCTCCTTCTTGCGGTCTTCCATGGCGGCCTCGCTTGCCCGATCGTCGGCCCGGGTCGCGCCGCGCTCCGTGATGCGCGTGGCGGCGACCTCGGCGATCACATCGGCCACGGTGGCGGCAGGTGATTCGACCGCGCCGGTGCAGCTCGCGTCGCCTACGGTGCGATACCGGACCACACGACGCTCGAGGGGCTCCGCATCGCGGCGGGCGAGCGCGGGGTGCGGCGTCAGCAGCATGCCGTCGCGCTCGAACACGTCGCGCTCATGGGCGTAGTACAACTCAGGCAGCGCGAGCGCCTCACGCTCGATGTAGCGCCACACGTCCAGCTCGGTCCAGTTTGACAGCGGGAAGACGCGCACATGCTGCCCCGGCAGGTGCCTGGTGTTGTACAGGTTCCACAGTTCGGGCCGCTGGTTGCGCGGGTCCCACGCGCCAAACTCGTCGCGTAGCGACACCACGCGCTCCTTGGCGCGAGCCTTCTCCTCGTCGCGCCTAGCACCGCCAAGAACGGCGTCGTAGCCGCCGTCGGCGATGGCATCCAGCAGGGGGACGGTCTGCAGTGCGTTGCGGGTGCCGTCGGGCCGCTCGCGCAAGCGGCCGTCGTCGATGTAGTCCTGCACCTTGGCCACCCGCAGACGCAGACCCAAGCGTTCCACGGTGGCGTCGCGGAAGGCAATCACCTCGTCGAAGTTGTGACCCGTGTCGACGTGCAACAGTTCGATCGGCACGCGGCCGGGCCAGAATGCCTTGGTGGCGAGGTGCAGCACGACCACCGAGTCCTTCCCTCCGGAGAAGAGAATGACGGGCCTGCGTGCGGTCGCGACCGCCTCACGCAGGATGTGGATGCCCTCGGCCTCGAGCGCCTCGATGGTGCTCAGGCCGCGCTGAACTGAGGTGATGCTCATGAGTGAATCCCGCATTCGGTTTTGCCTTGTCCGGCCCAGCGACCGGCGCGCGGATCGTCGCCTGGTGCCACGGCTCGTGTGCACGGGGCGCAGCCGATGCTCGGGTAGCCCCTGGCGACCAGTGGATGGCGCGGAAGGTCGTGCTCAGCCTGGTATGCCTCGATCTGATCGTCGGACCACAGCGCGAGCGGGTTGATTTTCACCAGGCCGTGCTTGGCGTCCCACTGGACAACGGGCAGTTCGGAACGGGTCGCGGCGTCGACCCTGCGGGCGCCCGTGACCCATGCGTCGTAGCCCTCGAGCGCGCGATTCAGCGGCGCCACCTTGCGCAGTGCGCAGCACAGGTCGGGGTCGCGTTCGTGCAGCTGGGGCCCGTATCGGGCGTCTTGCTCCGCGATGGTCTGGGTGGGCAGGGCGTTGACGACGGTGATCGGTAGGCGACGCGCCGCCTCGTCACGCGTGGCGAGGGTCTCGGGGAAGTGGTAGCCCGTCTCCAGGAACAGCACTTCCACCCCCGGCAGTCGGGTGCCGAACAGGTGCGGCAGGATCGTGTCCTGCATTGACGACGCGACCACCAGTCCGGTACCGAAGGTCGCCGCCGCCCAGTCGGCGATGTGCCCGGCCGACGCCGACTCCAGCCGGGCATTGACAGCGGCGGCGCTCTGCTCGGTCCATTCGGAGGGGTTGAGAAGAGTGAGCGGCCCGGTCATCGAGTCTTTGGTCATCGCAGCGCCTCCTCGTCGGCCCGTAGGGCCCATTGGGCGAACGGCTCGTCGGCCCGGCGCGCGGCCAGGTAGTTGCGCGTGACGCGTTCGATGTACTCGGGCATGCCGTCGGCTTTGACCTTGTGTCCGCGCAATTTGCGCCCAAAGTCGTTGTCGTCCCCAAGACCCAAGCGGCCTCCGAGGTGCACCTGGAAGCCGGGCACCTGTTCGCCCGTCTCGTCATCCAGCACCAGTTGTCCCTTGAAGCCGATGTCAGCCACCTGAACGCGGGCGCACGAGTTGGGGCAACCGTTGACGTGCACGGAGATGGGTGTGTCGAGGTCCGGGAACATCCGGTCAAGGGTCTTCACGACCTCGCGGGCGGTGGCTTTCGTCTCGACGATCGCGAGCTTGCAGTACTCGATGCCAGTGCATGCCATGACATTGCGGTGAAATTCGCCGGGGCTCGATTCGAGTTCGAGCGCACGCAGCCCGTTGACGACGGCGCTGACATGGTCGCGCGGCACGTCGAGGATGAGAACCTTCTGTAGCGGGGTGAGGCGGATCCGGTCGGAGCCAGCCGCCTCGGCGATGTCAGCGATGGCCGCCAGGGTGTCCCCCGAGATTCGGCCGGCAATGGGAGCGGCGCCAATGTAGAAGTTGCCGTCTCGTTGCTCGTGGACGCCGACGTGATCGCCGCGATCGCCGGGACTGCCCACCTGAGGGCCGGGGCCGTCGGGGAGCTTCCACCCCAGGTAATCGTCCTCGAGAACCTGGCGGAACTTCTCGCCGCCCCACGCCTTGACCAGGAACTTGAGGCGGGCGCGTGTGCGCAGGCGGCGATAGCCGTGGTCGCGGAAGATGCCGATCACGCCGGCCCAGACCTCAGCGACCTTGCCGGGCTCCACGAAGGCGCCCAGGCGCACGCCCAGGTGCGGGTTGATGGACAAGCCACCGCCCACCCACAGGTCGTAGCCGATCCCCAGCTCCGGGTGTTCGACCGCCACGAAGGCGATGTCCTGAACCTCGTGCACGATGTCGGGGATCCGGGTGCCCGTGATGGCGGACTTGAACTTGCGCGGCAGGTTGGAGAATTCGGGCGTCCCGATGCCGCGCTCGAGAATCGCGTGGATGTGTGGCGTCGGATCGATGAGCTCGTCCTTGGCCACCCCGGCCACGGGAGAGCCGAGGATGACGCGTGGGCCATCGCCGCACGCTTCGACGGTGGACAGCCCCACCTCCTCGACGCGGCGGAAGATCTCGGGGACGTCCTCAATGCGGATCCAGTGCAACTGGATGTTCTGACGGTCCGAGACATCGGCCGTATTACGTCCAAACTCGCGCGAGACATCGGCGATCGTTCGGGCCTGTTTGACAGACAGCTGGCCGCCGTCGGAGCGAATGCGGAGCATGAAGTACTCGTCGTCCAGCTGGTGCGGTTCGAGTTGGGCCGTGCGCCCGCCGTCGATGCCGGGGCGTCGCTGCGTGTAGAGCCCCCACCACCGCATGCGGCCGCGCAGGTCGCTCGGCGGAATCGACCAGAATCCCCACTTGGAGTACATCGTCTCGATCCGGTGGCGCACGTCGAGCGGTTCGGAGGCCGCTTTAAACTCCTCATTCGTGTTGAGCGGCGTACGGTCGCCAGCAGCCCACTGGCCGTCCCGGGAGGCGGTGTCCTTGCGCGCCGTGGCCTCGCGAGTGCGGATGAGGCGCGCCTCGTCACGTTGGCGGCGGCGCTCGTCGGTGTCGCGCGAGACTTTACCGGCGGGCGCTGCCGGGCGCGCGGCGTCGTCAGCCGCGGGAGCGCTCGAGGCGCCATTGTTGCCGGTGATGCTCACCGATTCTCCTTGCGGGGGATATCGGGAACTCGTCCGCGAGCGCGCGTGTGTAGCGCTCGGAAGGCCGAGCACCCAGGGTTGCAGGGGGGACTGCGTCTGGGCGGCTCAGGCCGTCAAACACATGGCGCAGCACATCGCGCGCATGGTGCGCGTGCGGGTGTGCTGGAGGGCCATGACCGAAGTGTGGCACGAGATTGAGGTTCTGGGCAAACGGTCGGCGCGCCGCACTTCCCGATCACCGCCGAGGGAAATACCTCGGGGGGCATGTGCTCAGTGGCGCACCCGTTCCTCGATGAACTTCTCAATCTCGTCTATGAGCAGCGGGTTCTTGGTCTGCAGGGCGATTTCCCTGGTGCCGAGCGTCACGCCGCCGCGCACAAAATTGTGCGAACCCGTGATGGCGACGCGCTTGCCGGACTTCAGGTAGAACACCATCACCTTGGCGTGCAGGTACTGGCTCTTGCGGTACAGCGTGTGGTGGCGAGTGAACGCCATCGACGCGGTGATCAGGAGGCGGTTGAAAAGGCTCGCGTTGCGCGGCGGGTTGAACCACATCTCGTGGTTCTTGGACTTCACGATCTTGCCCAGCTCACCCGTGGGGCAGTACTGGGACACCAGCACGATGCGCTTGGACTTGCGCGCGTACTTGACTGCGCGGCGGTAGATGATCGAGTCGCCTGGAATCCCGCCGTCGATCAGCACTTGGTCCTTGCCGTACGTGAGCGAGGAGGAGCGGAAGCCGGAGAAGAAGGAGTTGGCGTGGCGGGTGCGTGCGTATACGCGTACCAGGTCCTCGGCCAGGCGGTGGTCGGTGATCCGCAGCATATAGTCGCTGTTGGTCGCACCTCTGTCGTCGAGGTTGACCCCGCCAAAGCTGTAGACCGTGTCGTCAACCACGCAAAACTTGGTGTGCGTTCGCCCGCGCCACGGCAAGCCGGCCTCTTGACCTAGCCAGTCGAACGTTGCCCCCGCATCGGTCAACTCCGTCGCCATGTCCATCGATGCGCGCCGACGCTTGGTCAGGTAGCGCTTTGGCACAAAGCGTCCGGCGGCGTCGGCGTACGTGAAGGTGTCGGCGGCGACGTGGACATCCACTCCGCGGTGCGCGGCCGAGACCAAGGCGTCAAGCAGGGCTTCCGTCTCGGCCTCATCGGCGATCGTGAGAGCGATGACCCGAACACGACGCTTGGCGTCATGAATGCGTTGGGTGGCGTCGGCGATGTACTCCTGAGGCAGCAACAGGTCCGCGCGCTCCAGGAGCCGGTCGTCCTTGACGCGCGCTGGTTCTGGGCCCGGCTTGGGCCACGTGGTCGGGTGCGCAATGTCCATATACATAGGTTGACGGTTGACGGCGTCGAATCATTCCGGGGCCGCACGTCGTCACCGCAAATTCAGCGAAGATTCACCTCCGCCACGGGCCGGCGCGCACTGCGGCATTCCCACCGAGGCCATGCAGGAATGGTGCACGATGTCGTGGGCGTTGCGAGAGGGGCGTCTATACTCTGTGCCGTTCGCCCTGGACGCTGTCTGGGCCCCTCATCTCCCACGCCAAGGAATCTCATCGTGACTACCGAACGACCGCTGCGCGTCGCTGTGATTGGTGCCGGGCCCGCCGGCACCTACGCGGCCGACATCCTCAGCAAGGCCGGCCTGCCTGTCTCCATCGACATCATCGAGAGGTTGCCCGCGCCGTTCGGTTTGGTGCGTTACGGGGTGGCGCCCGACCACCCGCGCATCAAGCAGATCGTCGTGGCGCTCGCGAACGTTCTTGGCCGCGGCGACATCCGCCTGTTGGCCAACGTCAACATCGGCACCGACCTCACGCTGCAGGACCTCCGGGAGCACTACGACGCGGTCGTCTTCGCGACCGGATCGTTCAAGGACGCCGACCTCAACATTCCTGGTATTGACCTGGATGGATCGTATGGAGCCGCCGAGTTGGTGAACTGGTATGACGGCCACCCAGACGTTCCGCGCACGTGGCCGCTGAACGCCAAAGAGGTCGCCGTTTTTGGAGTGGGAAACGTCGCTCTCGACGTAGCCCGCATCCTCTCCAAGCAACCCAAGGACCTGGCTTCCACGGACATCCCGGCCAACGTCATGGAGGGCCTCGAGGCGTCCCCCGTGACGGATGTTCACCTTTTCGGACGCCGCGGGCCAGCGCAGGTGAAGTTCACCCCGCTGGAGTTGCGAGAACTTGGTCAGGTACCGGATGTGGACGTCATCGTGTACCCCGAGGACTACGACTTTGACGAGGGTTCGATGGCGGCCGTCGAGGGTCACCACCAAACCAAGCAAGTGGTGAAGACGCTGACCGACTGGACCCTGCGCGAGCCCACCGGTGCGTCGCGACGGATACACCTGCACTTCTTGCAGGCGCCCCACGAGGTGTTGGGCGAGGACGGCAAAGTGACGGGCGTGCGCGTCGAGCGCACCGCTCTCACCGGCGACGGCAACGTCAAGGGGACGGGCGAGTTCATCGACTACCCTGTGCAGGCCGTGTATCGCGCGGTCGGCTACTACGGCACGCCGATCGACGGAATTCCGTTCGACACGACCAAGGGCACGATCACCAACGTCGGCGGCCGTGTCGTGGACGGCGGCGACGTGGTGCCCGGTTACTACACGACCGGCTGGATCAAGCGCGGCCCGGTCGGCCTCATCGGCTCCACCAAGTCCGATGCCGCCGAGACGATCGGGAACCTCGTCGAGGACGCCGAGCGGCTGTACGCGGAGACCGAGGCCGGACCGGAGCAGCTCAGCCCCGACAACGTGCTGTCACTCCTCAAGCGTCGTGGCGTGCCCGTGGTCGAGTGGCATGACTGGGCAGTGCTCGACGCCCACGAGCGGGCGACGGGCGAGGCCGACGGGCGCGAGCGCCTCAAGGTGGTTCCGCGCGAGGACATGACTGACATCGCGTTGCGTCGCGACTAGGCCCGGAGTCCACACCTTCTCGCAAGTGGCTTGATCCGTGCCGCCTGCGCTGAGCCGACGCAGGCGAGAGCGCCGGCCACGCCCACGGCGAATCTGCCTGTCCTTCTGGAACGCGCAAAGTGGGTCACCCGTTCTTACGTCGACGAGGAGGATCACGTGACGACCCGACGATATTTCAACGGTGCGAAGACGCTGGGGCTGTTTGTGTTGCTCTGGGCCGTGTTGCTGGGCCTCGGGAGTTTCATCGCCGGAGGCAGCTACCTGTGGCTGTTTGCGGCCTTCGGCATCGTCAGCACCTTCATCGGCTACTGGAACTCCGCCACGCTCGCGATCCGCGCCATGCAGGCTCGCCCCGTCACCGAGGTCGAGCAGCCCACCATGTACCGCATCGTCCGCGATCTGTCGCGGGACGCCAACCAGCCGATGCCTCAACTGTACGTGTCGCCCACAGCAGCCCCCAACGCCTTCGCGACCGGCCGCAACCCCTCGAACGCAGCCGTGTGCTGCACGGAGGGAATCCTGGACCTCCTGAGCGAGCGCGAGCTACGCGGGGTCCTCGGCCACGAACTGATGCACGTGTACAACCGCGACATCCTCATCGGATCCGTGGCTGCGGCGATCGCCGGCATCGTGACGTCCGTGGCGACGATGGCGATGTGGTTTGGAGGCGGGCGAAATAGCCGCGACAACCCGCTCGGCTTCGTCGGCCTGCTGGCCATGCTGATCCTGGCGCCACTGGCCGCGACCCTGATCCGCATGTCGATCTCCCGCACGCGTGAATTCGACGCAGACGAGGACGGTGCCAAGCTCACTGGAGACCCCGCCGCGTTGGCGTCGGCGTTGCGCAAACTCGAAACAGGTGTCGCCGCGCGCCCACTGCAACAGACCCCGCAACTGGAGAACGTCAGCCACATGTTCATCGCGAACCCCTTCAAGGGGGTCGGCCTGGCGCGCATGTTCTCCACTCACCCACCCATGGACGAGCGCATTGCCCGGCTTGAGGAAATGAACGCGCATAGGGGCTTCCTGAACTAGTCAAGGCCCCGTGCCCGGTCTAGAAAAGGGCGACCAGGAATCCGAGCAGCAGCAATGAGTTGATGACCTCGATGGCGCCCACCACCGGAACCTTGAGGTGCCATTTCGGAAGCAGTGCGGCACGCGCCAGGAACCAGGCAAACGGCAACGCCAGCCAGGGGTTCACCGCGACGGCGCCCACGAGCGCGCCCACGTGGAACGCGACGGAGACCATGTAGTGCGCGCGACTGCCGTGCTCGCGAATCATGTTCTTCACGTAGAACACGGTGCCGGCAAGGTAGAGCCAACATGCGAGTGCCACAGGGATGCCGATGGTCCAGTCGAGTTGCGCCGTTGCCGGCGCGATCATCGCCATCAGCGAGGCCATCGTCACGGAGGCGACGCCGTTGACGGACGCGCGCTCCTGACCCACTCGGGTCGCCACCGTGTTGATGGCCAGGAGCACCGCAAAGACGGGCGCGAACCACAGGAGGCCCGGCCGCAGCGCGAAGAGCGGAAGGGCCGCCGCGGCGCTCACCACCCCGTACGCGAGGACCTGCCGCCAGTACCTGCGCGGTCGCAGGGTCTTGACGGCAAGCAGCGCGTAGTACGACGCCAGCCAGCCCGAGAGCCACACCACCAGCAGAGACACGTGGAGCCAGGTGAAGCCAAGCTGCACGCCCGCGAGGAAGGGCAGCAACAACATGGCCCATACGCCGTGCTGTGGCGGAATCCAACGGCGCCAGGCTGGCCTCGCGCGCCCGTCGGCGCGGGACGGCGCTGCCACTACCGGTAGTTGGTGAACTGCAGGTCCGCATCCACGTCCGCGCCCTTGAGCAGCGCCATCGTGGCCTGAAGGTCGTCGCGGCTCTTGGAGCTCACACGGAGTTCGTCACCCTGAATGAGCGCCTTGACGCCCTTGGGGCCCTCGTCGCGCACCAGCTTGGTGAGCTTCTTCGCGATCTCCTGCGAGATGCCCTCCTTGATGGTCGCACCCAAGCGGTATAGCTTTCCGGACGGCTGAGGGTCGCCGTAGTCGAGCGACTTGAGGCTCACGCCGCGCTTGGCGAGCTTGGCGATGAAGACGTCCAGCACTGCCTTGACGCGCTCCTCGGAGTTGGCCTCCATCATCACCGTCTCGCCCGCCATCTTGATCGAGGCGTCGACGCCCCGGAAGTCGTAGCGCTGAGCGATCTCCTTGTGTGCCTGGTTCAGGGCGTTCTCGACCTCTTGCGGGTCGACCTTGCTCACCACGTCGAAACTGCTGTCGCCAGCCATGATTACTCCTTCTCGATGTCGGATGCGCGGGGCCGCATTCGCAGTGGCCCCGGATTCCTTGCTATCCTTCCATGCGCGCCAAGCGCAAGGCAGGTTACCCGAGCGGCCAAAGGGAGCTGACTGTAAATCAGCCGTCTGATGACTACGGGGGTTCGAATCCCTCACCTGCCACGACGGGGCCCGGTTCGCCGGGCCCTCGTCCCTTTTCCGGGCAGGTGTTGGCGCCTCACGCGGGACGGCGGTCAGTGGCCCCCCATGAGTGGGGCCATGATCTTGGCCGCCACGCTCTGACGTTTCGTGAGGCGTTCCTCGGAGTCGGCCGCGGTCATCGCGGACAGCCCCGCGTTCACCCCTAGCCACCGGAGCGGCTCCGGTTCCCATCGCGGCGACCGATGCCCCACCCACGGCAGCGCAGTCAGCGCCGTCTGCTCGCCCAGAATGAGGTCTCGTAGCGTCCGGCCCGCGAGGTTGGTCGTCGTCACGCCGTCACCCACGTAGCCTCCGGCCCACGCCATTCCCGTCGCTGCGTCGAGACCCACCGAGGCATGCCAGTCTCGCGCGATGCCGAGCGGGCCGCCCCAGGCATGGGTGATCTGCACGTCCCGCAGCACGGGGAAGAGGTCGATGAGCGCCTCACTCAGCGCCGCATGAACCCTCGCGTCGCGGTCGAAACCTGGCCGAATCGACGACCCGAAGTGGTAGGGGGCGCCGCGGCCGCCAAAGACGATGCGGTCGTCGGCCGTGCGCTGCCCATAGACGATCAGGTGGCGGTGGTCGCTGAACGTCTCGCGGCGTGCCAGGCCGATCTGATCCCACACCTCGGCCGGGAGGGGTGCGGTCGCGACGATGAGCGAGTACACGGGGATGACGGAGCGACGACGCTGCGGCAACTGGGCGGTGTAGGCCTCGGTCGCGCGCACCACCACGTCGGCGGTGAGCGTCCCGCCGGGGGTGACGACGCGATGAGGCGAGAGTGCCGTCACTGGCGAGCGCTCGTAGATGGCGACGCCCTGGCGCGCGACGGCCGCGGCGAGACCCCGCACCAGCTTGGCAGGGTGCACCGCCGCGCAGTCGGGCGTGTAGGTGGCACCTCGCGTGCGCGTCGCGACCAGGCGTGCCGCGGTGGCGTCTGCGCCCAGGAGGGTCACATCGTCGTCTTCGCGTCCCCACGCGCGCGCCTCCTCGACCTCCGCCTTGGCCCTTGCCCACTGGACGGCCGTCCGCGCAAGCACCAAGGTGCCGCCCTTGGCAATGTCGGCGTCGATCCCCTCGTGGCGCGCGGCTCGGATTACCTCGTCCACCGACGCCCTCATGGCGGCGTGCTGGGCGAGGGCGGCCTCGCGGCCGCCTTCCCGCGCGAGCGTCGTGAGCGAGCTGGGCATGAGGGCGGACGCCCAACCGCCATTGCGGCCCGACGCCCCGAATCCGGCGATCTGACTCTCGACGACGGCGATGTCGAGGTCGGGGCGCGCGAGCGCGAGGTAGTAGGCGGTCCACAACCCCGTGAACCCTGCGCCCACGATGGCAACATCGATCGTGCGGTCGCGGGTCAGTGGCGATCGCGGCGTCAGGTCGTCGCCGCAGGTCTCGTGCCAGAGGGACAGCCCGGCGTAGGCCGGCTGCGTGTCAGCCACGAAAAATCACGTCTATCAGTATTGCGGTTCGACTCGGAAGAGGTCAACTGGGCCCCCGTCGACACATCTTCGAAATGTTACGGTCTTGTAAATTCTGTTGCACAAACACGCTTGCAGGGCACATATTTCAGCGAGGTACCGGTTCGGACCTTAGCCGATGTGCCAATATCGGTGTCATCCGGCAACGTCGCTGAAGGAGATTCCCGTGGAAGAAGAGCCAACAGTCAAAAAGGGTTTGTCTCGACGGGGGGTCCTCATCGGAGGAGCGCTCGGAGTCGCCGGCGTGGGGGCGCTGACCTTCTTGGGCACGAAGAATCGCAGCCAAGAAACGGGCGGGTGCATCAGCACCGACATCTCGGCGACCGACAAGAAGCTCTCCATTTCCAACTGGCCCGAGTACATCGACGAGGACGACGGCGACTACATGTCGACGCTCACCCAGTTCCAGCAGGACATGGGGATCGAAGTCAGCTATGTGGCGGACGTCAACGACAACTCGGAGTTCTTCGCCAAGGTCGTCAACCAGCTGGGCTCCTGCGCACCCACGGGGCGTGACACGTTCATGCTGACCGACTGGATGGCCGCCCGCATGATTCAGGCGGGCTGGATTCAGAAGCTCGACAAGGCCAACGTGCCCAACCTCGACGCGAACCTGATCTCCTCTCTCCAGGGCGTGGGCTGGGACCCCAAGCGCGAATACTCCGCGCCGTGGCAGGCGGGCTTCACCGGCATCGCGTACAACAAGTCGCTCGTGGGCGAGGTTGGAAGCATCACGGACCTGCTCACCCGCTCGGAACTCAAGGGCCGCATCACGCTCTTGACGGAGATGCGCGACACCATGGGCCTGATCATGCTCAGCAACGGCGCGGACCCGGCCAACTTCACCGATGGTGACTGGAGCACGGCTCTCGAGACACTCAACAAGGCGCGCTCGGACGGCCAGATCCGTGCGTTCACGGGCAACGAGTACATCAATGACCTGTCCGCGGGCAACATTGCTGCCTGCGTGGCATGGTCGGGCGACGTCGCGGCCGCAGATGACGAGAACCTGGTGTTCCTGCCCCCGGAGGAGGGCATGATGGTCTGGGCAGACAACATGCTGATCCCCAACAAGTCGGACCACAAGGCCAACGCAGAAAAGTGGATCAACTACTACTACGACCCTGAGATTGCCGCGCGGCTCGCCGCCTATGTGTGGTACGTGTGTCCGGTTGACGGAGCCCAGGCCGAGATGGAGAAGATCGACCCCACGCTCGTGGACAACCCGCTGATCTTCCCGACCCCGGAATACCTCGCAAGCACGCACAGCTTCATGGCGCTGTCCGACGACAAGGCCAACACCTTCGAGCAAGAATTCGCCAGTGTCAGTGGCTGACGAAGTCAATCGTGACTTAAGGCTCGAGGGGTTGCGCAAGCGTTACCCCAACGGCTTCGTTGCTGTGAAGGACCTCGACCTCGTGGTCCCCAGCGGGTCGTTCTTCGCCCTGCTGGGCCCCTCGGGCTGCGGCAAGACGACGACCCTGCGCATGGTGGCGGGCCTCGAGGATGCGACAAAGGGCACCATCAGCATCGGCGACACCGACATCACACACGAGAAGCCCTACCGGCGCCCCGTGAACACGGTGTTCCAGAACTATGCGCTCTTCCCGCACCTCACCATCATGGAGAACGTCGAGTTCGGTCTGAAACGCAAGGGTGTCAAGGAAACGCAGGTGCCGGTCCAGGAGATCTTGGAACTCACGGAACTTGAGGCGCAGGCGAACAAGAAGCCGGCCCAGCTTTCGGGAGGCCAGCAGCAACGTGTGGCCCTTGCCCGTGCGCTCATCAACCGCCCCGAGGTGCTGCTCTTGGATGAGCCGCTCGGCGCCCTTGACATGAAGTTGCGCAGGGCGATGCAGATCGAGCTCAAGCGCATCCAGTCGGAGGTCGGGATCACATTCGTGCACGTCACCCACGACCAAGAGGAGGCCATGACGATGGCCGACTTCGTGGCCGTCATGAATGCGGGGGAGATCGAGCAACTGGGGTCCCCCTATGAACTCTACACCAACCCCCAGACCACCTTTGTCGCGAACTTTCTGGGGCGTACCAACCTCATCAAGGGCCAGGTGCTCGGCAGGGAGGGATCCGGGGCCGACGAGATGGTCAAGGTCGACATGTACGGCACCACCGTGTCGATCAAGGCCGGGCGAGTCCACACCGCCTCTCCAGATGTCTGGATCGGCATCCGGCCGGAGAAGGTGATCATTCAGCCGCAAGACAAGCCGATTGACGGTCTTGGCACGCACTTCTCTGAGGCGGTGGTGATTGACAGGAGCTACACCGGCGTGTCGACCGACTACATCCTCAAGATGCCGTGGGGACAGAATCTGGTGTGCTTCGAGCAGAATACGGGACGGCGCGGCGGTTTGGTGACGGTAGGTACCAAGGTCGACGTGTTGTGGCGTCCCGAATTCGCGTTCCTGCTGGACTCTTCGCAAGACGCCGAGGCAGGAATCGGGGAGGACTAGCGTGGCGACCAAGTTGCGGGCCCCGCGCGCCGCCACGGCGTACTGGCTTGTCTTGCCCGCGGCGGTGTGGCTGGGGATCTTCTTCGTCTTCCCCTTCCTGTCGCTCCTCGCCACCTCGATGTATGACCCGGCCGGGTCCGCTGTGACCGGCTACGACATGACCTGGCGGGTGCAGAACTTCACCGAGGCCTTCAACGACTACAACGTGTACTTGGTGCGCTCCCTGATCTACGCTGGCATCGCGACGTTTTTGTGCCTGATCCTCGGCTATGTGCTTGCCTATGCCATCGCGTTCAAGGCGGGGCGGTGGAAGACCATCCTGCTCGTGCTCGTTGTCGCGCCGTTCTTCACATCCTTTCTGGTGCGTACCCTCGCGTGGAAGCTCATTCTTGGCGATGACGGCTGGTTCGTGAACGCGCTACAGACGATTCATCTGCTCCCACCCGACGGTCGCCTCCTGGCCACGCCGTTCGCGGTGGTTGCGGGACTCACGTACAACTTCCTGCCGTTCATGATCCTGCCGCTGTACGCGAGCCTGGAGAAGATCGATCACCGGCTGCTGGAGGCCTCCGAGGACCTCTACGCGAAGCCCGTCCAGACCTTCTTCAAGGTGACGTGGCCCCTTTCGCTACCGGGCGTCGTCGGCGGCACCCTGCTGACCTTCATCCCCGCGACGGGCGACTACATCAATGCGGCGCTGCTCGGAAGCACCACCACCCAGATGGTGGGAAACAAGATCCAGGTGCTCTTCACCAAGGCGGGCGACTACCCGCACGCGGGCGCGTTGTCGGTGATCCTGCTGGTCATCGTGGTGGCGCTGGTGTTGCTCTATGTCCGCAAGGCCGGGACGGAGGAACTGCTGTGATCGTCTCGCTCGGTCGCTTCATCGGCAAGCATCTGGTGCTCTCCCTCGGCATGCTCGTGTTGCTGTTCCTGTATCTGCCCAATGCGGTCGTGGCGCTGATGTCGTTCAACGACTCCTCGCAGTCGCGAAACCTCTACAGCTTCCAATCGTTCACCTGGAATAACTGGCTCAATCCGTGCGATCCCATGGGCATGTGCGAGTCGGTGGGAACCAGCATTCAGATTGGCCTTCTCGCCACCCTGGGCGCCACCACGATCGGCACGCTCGCCGCGTTTGGACTGGTGCGCCATCGCTTTGAGGGTCGCTCCACGCTGAACCTCATACTGTTCCTCCCGATGGCCACGCCCGAGATTGTGATGGGCTCGTCGCTGTTGGCACTGTTCGTGTCTGCGGGGCTCGCCGGCGAGTTGGGGTTCTGGACCATCCTGGTGGCACACATCATGTTCTGCCTGTCGTTCGTGGTGGTGACGGTCAAGTCGCGCCTCGCGGGACTCGACTCCAACCTTGAGCAGGCCGCCATGGACCTCTACGCCAATGAGTGGCAGACGTTCTGGAGGGTGACCTTTCCGCTCGTCTTCCCGGGGATTCTTGGCGCGGCGCTGTTGTCGTTCAGCCTGTCGTTTGACGACTTCATCATCACCAACCTCAACTCCGGCCAGACGGTGACGTTCCCCATGTTCGTGTGGGGCGCGGCCCAGCGTGGGGTGCCGATGCAGGTCAACGTCATCGGCACGATGATGTTGATGTTGGCCCTCACCGTGGTGATCGGTGGAGAAATCCGATCACGTCGCAGGGCCAAGCAGTTGGCCGCCCGTTAGATCAGCGCCGCCGCCCGCGTCAGCACGTCACGCAGGATTCGTTCCATCTCGTCGAACTCTGCCTGGCCGATGATGAGCGGCGGCGAGAGTTGGATGACGGGGTCTCCGCGGTCGTCGGCGCGGCAGTACAGGCCTGCCTCGAAGAGCGCGGGGGACACAAAGCCGTACAGAATCCGCTCGCACTCCTCATCGGAAAAGGACTCCTTGGTGGCCTTGTCCTTGACGAGTTCGATGCCGTAGAAGTAGCCGGTGCCGCGGACGTCTCCCACGATGGGGATGTCCAGCAGTTTGTCCAGCGTCGCGCGGAAGGCGTCCTCATTGCTGCGGACATGCCCGAACACGTCTTCGCGCTCGAAGATGTCCAAGTTGGCAAGTGCCACCGCCGCTGCGACCGGGTGTCCGCCAAAGGTGTAGCCGTGCGCGAACATCTCCCCCGCGGCCAGGAACGGCTCCATGAGGGCGTCGGATGCGAGCATGGCGCCCATGGGGGCGTAGCCGGAAGTGAGGCCCTTCGCCGTGGTGATGATGTCGGGCTGGTAGTCGAAGCGTTGGGCGCCGAACATCGTGCCCAAGCGTCCGTAGGCGCAGATCACCTCGTCGGAGACCAACAGCACGTCGTAGCGGTCGCAGATCTCGCGCACCCGCTGGAAGTAGCCAGGGGGCGGCGGGAAGCAGCCGCCCGCGTTCTGTACCGGCTCAAGGAACACTGCGGCCACCGAGTCGGGCCCCTCGTTCTCGATCGCGATGGCGATCTGTCCGGCCGCCCACCGGCCGAATGCCACCGGGTCAGAGCCGTCCAGTAGCCCGCCGGTCATCTCTGCGGCGCGATAGATGTTGGTATTGGGCACCCGGAAGGTGGACGGCACCAGCGGCTCGAACTGCTCCTTGAGGGCGGGGATCCCGGTGATGGACAGCGCGCCCGCGCTGGTGCCGTGATAGGCCACCGCACGGCTGATGACCTTGTGTTTGCCAGGCTTGCCCGTGAGCTTGAAGTAGTTCTTGGCGAGCTTCCACGCAGACTCGACGGCCTCGCCGCCGCCCGACGTGAAGAACACCCGGTTGAGGGCGCCGGGCGCGGCGTGAGCCAGGCGCTCGGCCAACTCGATGGCGCGGGGATGTCCGTAAGACCAGAGCGGGTGAAATGCGAGCTCCTGGGCCTGCGTCGCTGCGGCTTGCGCGAGCTCCGTTCGTCCGTGCCCCAGTTGGTTGACGAACAGCCCGGCGAGGCCGTCAAGGTAGCGCTTGCCGTGCGAGTCGTAGATGTATGCGCCTTCGCCCCTCACGATGATGGGGATGTCGGCGTTGGCGTAGCGTGAATGCGCCGTGAAGTGCATCCAGAGGTGATTCTTCGCGGCTGCTTGCAACTGGGAGTTGTCCATGCCCTGATCTTGGCCCGCGGCGGGCCCGGCGGCAAGTGCCGCAGCCCGGAGCGCCACGTTCAGCGCAGGGACGCGCCCAAGTGGCCGGCAATGTTGCCGCCTGGCCCGACCTCGATGCGATCGAGTCCAAGCCACCGCGCCATGACCCCCAGTTCCTCGGCAAGCGCCTCGACAATTTCCTCGTCAGTACGTCGCCGCGCCCCACGCACCGTGCGCTCCTCGCTCCACACCGACTGCACGCGAAGCACGCCGGCCTTGCGGTCGGCCTTGATGTCCACGCGGCCCACCATCTGGTCTCCCAGCAGGAACGGCAAGCAGTAGTAGCCGTACACGCGCTTGGCTGCCGGGGTGTAGATCTCGATGCGATAGTCCATGCCGAACATGCGCTCGAGGCGCGGCCGGTACCAGCACACCGGATCGAAGGGACTCAGGAGCGCGGCCCCGGTCGCCCGGCCAGGGTCCGCTGCGGCACGATGCCACGGCGCGTCGGCCGTCGGCCCACCCACGGCCATCAGCGCAGGCGTCTTCCACCCCTCGACCTCGACCCACTCGGCCAGCCCGCGTTCCACGGCCGAGGCGGCCCACGCAACGCCCCCAGCGGCGTCCGGCGCGCGCACGCCGGGCCTGAGCGGCAGGCGGAAGTGGTCGCACAGATCCGCCACGGCGCCGATGCCGCACGCGGCGAGCGCACGGTCAAAGAGTTGCTGGCGCGCGTCGGCCGCAGGCAGCCCCCACGGGTGCGAGCCGTCGGCCGCCACCGCGTCGGCCGGGGGCAGTCCCCACGCCCTGTGCGTCGCGTCGTACGTGCGCGCAAAATGGCGCCCCCTGGACGCCGCAACCCTGCCCGTGATGAACAGGTACTCGAGCGCATCCTTGGCGTGGTCGTTGTCCCACCACGGGCCTTTGCGGCGCACGCGTGGGGCCAGGTGCGAGACGTCGGCGCCCACCACGGGGCCGTCGCCCTCTGCCAGCTCCCGGGCGGCTTCGATCAATCCGGGGCGCTCGCGATCCAACTGCTCCCGGTAGCGCGACTGCCACGAGTTGCCGTCCACCATCCGGTGGTGCATTGCGGGGAGCAGGTCCCGAGGCATCACCGATGCCTCGTGCCCCCAATGCTCGAAGGCGTGTGCAGAGTGGCCGCGGGCGTCACCCCACAGAAAGGCGTCGGCCCGCTGCAGGTCGTACGCCCCGAACCGGGAGTACAGCGGCAGGTAGTGAGCCCGGGCGAGCACGTTCACGGTGTCGAGTTGGAGCACCCCCTGAGTGCTCAGATACGCCGCAAAGTCGCGTTCGCGCGCCGCCCGCGCGGGTCGCTTGCGCGCGAGGCCCTGGGCGTTCAAGAAGACGCGTCGGGTCTGGGCGGCGCTCACAGTAAGGGTCACGAGCGACACTGTAACCATCAGGTGTGACGTGTGCCCGGTCGGGGGATGGGCCGATTTCCTGTGGGACCCGTGCGCCATGTACGCTAGTCCGGCTTGCCCCGATAGCTCAGTTGGTAGAGCGTTTCCATGGTAAGGAAAAGGTCCAGGGTTCGATTCCCTGTCGGGGCTCCAAGGATTGACCTACCATTGCTTTTGGCGATGGTAGGTCGGTACTTGTGCGGCGGGGTAGCTCAGGTGGTTAGAGCACACGACTCATAATCGTGGGGTCGCGGGTTCGAGTCCCGCCCTCGCTACACGTTCCATCGATCCGGATGGGCAAGCACGCGCGAGCGTGAACAACAAGGCAGGGATTTGAACCATGGCTAAGAATGACGTTCGTCCGAAGATCACGCTCGCGTGCACAGAGTGCAAGAACCGCAACTACATCACGCGCAAGAACCGCCGCAACACGCCTGACCGCGTGGAGCTCGCGAAGTTCTGCCGCAAGTGTGGCAAGCACCAGCCTCACCGCGAGACTCGCTAGTCTCGACCAAGTCGTAGACGCCCGCCCGGCCCGTGCCGCGGCGGGCGTCTCGTTTTCCTGCGCCGGAATTCTCCGCGCGCCGTAGGGGTTGCCCGCATCGTCCCTTTCGGTAGGGTTGATACGTGCCTGTGAATCCCGAAACCCAGGGCCGCACGTACGGCCCCTTTGAGCCGTACGAGGTGACTCGTGGGGCCATCCGAGCCTTCGCCGATGCCGTCGATGCTCGTGGGGGCGCGCACTTCTACACCGAGGTCGCGCACGCCGAGGGCTATGCGGACGTGGTCGCGCCGGCGACATTCGCCGCCATCATCGCCCAGAAGGCCGAGTTCCACGTGGTCACCGACCCCGAGGTGGGCGTGGACTTCTCCAAGGTGGTCCACGCCGAAGAGCGCTTCACGCACCACCGGCCCATCGTGGCCGGCGACGTGATCCGCGCCGGGATCACCATCGAGTCGATCACGCAGCGCGCCGGCATCTCCATGGTGACCAGCCGCGCCGAGCTGACGGACGCCGACGGCGTCCCGGTCACCACGGTGCTGTCGACGTTGGCCGTGCGGGAGGACCAGTCATGAGCGATGAGACACTGCCGGCCTTCGCGTCCCTCAACGTGGGCGATCAGGTATCGGCGCGCGACGTCGAGATCACGCGCGACATGCTCGTGCGCTACGCGGCCGCCTCGGGAGACTTCAACCCGATCCACTACAACGATGCCTTCGCTCAGAAGGTGGGACTGCCCGGCGTGATCGCCCACGGGATGCTGACGATGGGCATCGGTGCCTCAGTGGTCGAGGAGTGGGCCGGAGCCGGAAACGTCGCGGACTACCAGGCGCGCTTCACGCGTCCTGTGCCCGTTCCCGCGCTCGAGGCCGCGACCGTCAGCGTGACGGCTGTGGTCGGAGCGCTGGATCACGAGCTTCGGCGGGCGCGCATTGACGTGACCGTGACCTTCGAGGGCGCCAAGGTGCTGGGCAAGGCTCAAGCGATGGTCGACTGCGCCTAGGCACGCTGAGGGCGCACGAGGTCCCGGACCACCGGGTCTTTTGTCCGGTGTCGACGCCGGAGTTGTAGGAAACCTCCAATGTATTGCCTCCCGGTTTGATGCCCCAATGGCGTTCTCAAGGACCCGGCACTGCCACCATTCGGGTATGGCAAACGCAACAAAGGAGAGCACGGGCTTCGCACAGAAGCTCGACGCGTATTTCTCGATCTCCGCAAGGGGATCGTCGTTCGGTCAGGAAGTCCGCGGTGGACTTACGACCTTCTTCACGATGGCGTACATCGTGGTTCTCAACCCCCTCATTCTCGGCTTCGTGCCGGACAAGGCTGGCAACTACCTCGGCGGCGGCACCGAGCCCAACCTGGGCATGATCGCGGCCGCAACCGCGCTCATCGCGGGTGTGCTCACCGTATCGATGGGTGCCTACGCAAAGTTCCCGCTCGCGCTGGCGACCGGCCTTGGTCTGAACGCCTTCGTCGCGTATGGCCTCGTCGGCTCGGGTGCCTTGGCGTGGCCAGAAGCGATGGGCCTGATCGTCCTCGAGGGCGTCCTGGTCCTGATCCTGGTGCTCACCAAGCTGCGACTCGCGTTCCTGTGGGCCGTTCCGATGGCGCTCAAGAAGGCGATTGCCGCGGGCATCGGTCTCTTCATCGCGTTCATCGCATTCTGGGACTCGCGCCTCGTCAACGACCCCGGTTCGGACGCGGTGCCTTCGCAGTTCGGTCAGGGCGGCGCGATCAACACCTGGCCGACGCTGCTATTCGTCGTCGGCATCGTGGTGGGTGGCGTCCTGCTGCTCCGCAAGGTCAAGGGCGCGCTGCTGATCTCGATCGTGGGCATGACGGCTCTCGCCTTCATCGTCGAGGCCATCGCGAAGGTCGGTTCCGTCCAGGAAAACCCCTCCGGCTGGGCGCTTGTCGTCCCCACCTTCGAGGGTCAGGACTGGAGTTTCAGCCCCGACCTCGGCCTGCTTGGTCAGGTCAGTGTCTTTGGTGCCTTCACGTCGGGTCCCGCAGTGCTCACGGTTCTGCTGCTGATCTTCTCGCTCTTCGTCGTCGACTTCTTCGACACGATGGGCACGATGACGGCCGTCGGCGAAGAGGCTCACCTCAACGATGAGGTGGGCGTTCCGGCCAACTCGCAGGAGATTCTGATCGTCGACTCGATTGGTGCGATCGTCGGTGGCGCGGCCGGTGTGTCGTCCAACACGGCGTACATCGAATCGGCCTCTGGCGTGGGCGACGGTGCCCGCACGGGCCTCGCCTCCATCGTGACGGGACTTGGGTTCTTGGTGGCGGTCTTCCTGTCGCCCCTCGCAAACCTCGTTCCCTTCGAGGCGGCGACACCGGTGCTCGTGCTGGTCGGCCTGATGATGCTGTCGGGCGTGGTCGACATCGACTGGAAGGACTATGGGATCGCGATCCCCGCCTTCCTCACCATGATCGTGATGCCCTTCGGGTACTCGATCGCGGCGGGCATCGGGCTCGGCTTCATCGCGTACGTCATCCTGCAAAGCGCGAAGGGCGATGCCAAGGAGGTCAAGCCGCTCATGTGGGTCGCGGCGGGCGCCTTCGCGGTGTACTTCGCGCTCCCGGCGCTACAGACCCTGTTCGGGCTGTAGCACTACTCCATCCGCTGACGGAGGGCGTCGTCCGGGAAACCGGGCGGCGCCCTTTGCGCGTCACCTGGGCGCGCGAGCCGTGCTGTTGCCGACGCGAATCTCCAGAGGCAGCTCGATCACCGGCGGCTCGGCTCCCTCAAGCAGGGCTTTGACGCCTTGAGCGATGAGGTGGCCCTTGGCCGCACCGTCTTGCGGAACCGTCGTGAGGTCGAGCGGCTGCAGCCACGGCAGGTCGAGCCCGTCAAAGCCCGTGATCGACACGTCCTCGGGCACGCGCAGACCCAGTTCGCGCGCGGCCAGGACGACGCCGCCGGCGAGCAGGTCGGACTGGCACACCACCGCGGTGGGCTTGGACGGGTGGCTCAGAGCGAGGTGACCGGCGGCGACGCCTTCCTCGACCATGGAGCAGCCCGACTCGATGACGACACACGGCTCGACTTCCACGTCTTCGAAGGCGGCCAGCCGGTTGCGCGTCGGCGTCCAGAGGGCGCCCGCGAGCAGTTCGCCCTCATAGATCGACGTGACGCGGCGGGTTCCGCGCGGAAGCGTCACGGTGGCGATGCGCTCGTGCCCCAAGTTCACCAAGTGGCGAATGAGGTCGGCCGACACGCGTCGGTCGGGAATCGTGATCGCGGCGGCGCCCGGCGCCGTGCCCTCGACAATGGCGAACGGAAGCTCGCGACGGGCGAGGATCTCGAGAGCCGGTTCGTCGTGGTCGCGCACCCGCATCAGCACGGCGGCATCCATCGCTGCGGTGCCTAACAGGGTGGGTTCGGTCGAGTCTGCCGAGGGGGAGGGGAGCAGGAGTACGCCTTGCCCCATTTCACCGAGGTCGCCGATGAGCGCGTCGAGCACGCGCAAGGTGAACGGGTCCCTCAAGGCGTAGTGGAGCCGCTCATGGATGACGAGCCCCACCACTCTGCTGCGGCCCGAACGGAGGGCCTGCGCCTGGGCAGAGGGGCCTGCGTAATCCAGTTCGGCGGCCGCCTTTTCGACTCGCGCGCGCATGGGGGGCGAGATGGGTCCCGCGCCCGAGTAGGTGAGCGACACCGTGGACAGGGAGACGCCAGCGAGCGTGGCGACGTCGGCCATGGTGGGCCGGCGTTTTGCACTCATGGAATCTCCCCTTCGGTAGGCCGGCAGTGCGGAGACAGCCTGGTGTGATCATCAGCGTAGTGGCACCATGGTAACCTCAATTCGAAACGTTTCGACAATCGGGTGAGGCCACGCGCGGTCCGCGACCCACACCCCTGGGACAGGACGCCATGGTTCCGACCTTCGGCCACGCGCCGACCACGCAGCCCACGCCCGCGCGCGTGCGTTCGGCGCATCGCGCCTTGATCGTGATGTTCGCGTTGTTCGGTTTGCTCATGACAACCTTCCTGTCCAGGATCCCCACGATTCGTGACCTCCTGCACGTCTCGTCCGGGGGCTTGGCCGCACTCCTCCTGTTCGGCGCGCTCGGCGCTCTTGTGGCACTCATGGTCGCGGGGTGGGCCAACGCGAGGTTTGGGTCGAGGGCGCTGCTGTGGTGGGTGAGCTTTGTGCACCTGGCCGCCCTTGTGTCGCTGGGGATCTCCACGTGGGCCGGCTCGCCGTTGCTCTTTGCCGTCGCCAACTTCTTTGTGAGCCTCGCCTTCGCGCTGTCCAATGTGCCCGCCAACGCCGAGGCCGCCGAGGTCGAGCGGCGCGTGGGCAGATCGATCATGCCCCAGTTCCATGCCGGCTTCTCCATTGGCATGGCAGTCGGCCTTGTGATCGGCATCGCGGCGTCGCATTGGCATGTCGCTCCCTTGTGGCACTTCGCAGTCGTCGCGGTGATGGCGACCGTGGTGCGACTCGCCATCGTCCCGCTGGCGGTGCTGGACGGCACCCCGGATCCGCGCGTCGCGTCCCGGTCGCTGGGCGGCCCCTTCGCGACCGCCGCGGTCGAGTACCGCAACCGGAGGGTGCTGCTTCTCGGCGGCATCGTGTTTGCCTCGGCCATGGCGGAGATGATCGCTGCACAGTGGCTGTCGCTCTCCGTTGTCGACGACTTCGGCAAGCGCGAGTCCATGGGCGACGCCATCTACTGGATCTTTGTGGCGGCCATGTTCACGGTCCGCATGTCAGGCGCCGGAATCATCGACCGCCTGGGCCGGGTGGTGACCCTGCGCGCGTCCGCAGTGCTCGTCGTGATCGGCGTCACCCTCTTCGCCTTCACGCCGACGTTCTGGGCGGTGCCCTTGGCGGTCGTGCTCTGGGGCGCCGGAGCGGCCCTCAACTTCCCGATCGGCTTCTCCGCCGCAGCGGACGACCCGCGTCACGCCGCCGCGAGGGTCGCCGCAGTGTCGTCATTCTCGACAACGGCGGGACTCATCGTGCCCCAGATCATCGGCCGGATGGCCGAGTGGATCCCCTTGCGTCATGCGATGTTGCTCGTCGCCATCGGCTCGGTCACCTCGTTTGTGCTGGCCAGGGCCGTACGCAGCGACCGCTACATCTTCCGATCGAGACGTGCCCAGGAGCGCGTCGTCGGCTCCCAGTTCCTCCGGCGCGGGAAGGCCGACCCGGCCGCCGTGATCGACGCCGCGGGCGAGGCCATTCCCATGCATCGGGGCGACAAGGAGACGCGGCTACGCTGAGTTCATGACCACGCTGGCGGACCTCACCACGCTCCGGGTGGGCGGACCCGCGCGCGACATCCTCGAGCCGACCTCGGACGAGGAGATGATCGACGCAGTGCGCACGGCCGACGCCGACGGCGTGCCGGTTCTCCTCCTTGGCGGGGGCTCCAACCTGTTGGTGGCCGACGAGGGCTTTGACGGCATCGTGGTGCGCGACGCCCGGCGGGACGTCGAGGCCGATGTCTCGCTGCAGAACGACGGGGCGTGCGGCGGCCTCTCCATCACCGCGGCGGCCGGAGTGCCGTGGGACGCGCTGGTGGAGCGCGCAGTCCGTTCGCAGTGGTCCGGATTCGAGGCGCTCTCCGGCATCCCCGGCTCGACGGGGGCGACCCCCGTCCAGAACGTCGGCGCGTATGGGGCGGACGTCTCCGAACTCGTCGCGGAGGTGCGCACGTGGGACCGGTCCACGCAATCCGTCCGGACCCTGCCCCTGATGTCGCTCGGCTTCTCCTATCGCGACTCCGTGCTGAAGCGGTCGATGCGTGGCGGCGCTGACGATGGCGCGGTGTGGGCGCCGAGCCCGCGGTACGTCGTACTCTCTGTGACGTTCCACACCCGCATGGCGTCGCTCTCGGCGCCCGTGGGCTACGCCCAACTCGCGGGCGCCCTGGGCGTCGAGCAGGGCGCGCGAGTACCGATCACCGAGGTGCGCGACACGGTCCTTGCGCTACGTCGCTCCAAGGGGATGGTGCTCGACGACTCCGACCCCGACACCTGGAGCGCCGGATCCTTCTTCACGAACCCGATCCTCAATGCGCCCGCCGCTGCCGCACTTCCCGACGACGCTCCGCGCTTTCCGGCGGGCCCCGGGGCGCCGGAGGGCGCCATCAAGACCAGTGCGGCCTGGCTGATCGAGCACGCGGGCTTCGGCAAGGGCTTCGCGGTGGGCGACGATGCCCGGGCGTCGTTGTCGACGAAGCACACCCTCGCGCTCACCAATCGCGGCGGGGCGTCGGCCGCCGACCTGATCGAACTTGCGCGGGCGGTGCGTGACGGCGTGCGGGACGCGTACGGCATCGACCTGGTCCCCGAGCCCGTGATGGTGGGCACCGCGATCTAGCCACCCCTGCGACACTGCGAACCGCCAGCGACCACAACCCGCGGACGCCGCGCCCCTCACAGGTGCAAAGCGCAGCGTGTCGCCGCCGATGCTGGTTCGCATCGTCGGCGCGGCAGGGCCTATGGACTCGTATCCTCCGTGAAGGCGACATAGACGGCGTGAACGGCCCGTGCCGTTGGCGAAACCGCATGGTCGCCGACCTGTGTCTGATCGCTGCCATCCACGCGATCCGTCACGCTTGCCCTGTCGGTCATGCCTTCTACGAGTGATGTGAGGGCTGCGGAAAGGTCATCCTCAGTCAGGCCCGCCCGCATCCTCCGCGAAAAGAGAGAGTTGATCTCGCGATAGATGACGCGCGTCCGAAGGATGTACTTCTGTTCCACGGACTGGAAGATCGCATCAAGATTCTCTCCGCCAAAGGAGTCCGCGCTGCTCGCTTTCGCGAGCCGTAGCGTTCGATAAGTGGTCCATGCATGAGAGGCTCGAACGGCTGCCATGTTCGCTTCGACAACCCCTTGCGCAACCGACGCGAGGACGATCTCACGACCTTGTCGGGTGGCCATTTCCTCCTGCCTGTAGGCGATGAGGGCACTGATGTTTCCGAGCGCGCCCTCGTCAAAACCGTCCGGGCCGAGGGAGTCCGAGGCAAACAGCTCTTTGACAACATCGGCCACGAAAGCGTGACGGTTTGGCCAGATTCTAAAGACGGTGCTTCTCGGCGCACCGGACAGCCTGATGACGTGTTCCAGAGTCAGTGTCGCGGCATCAAACGAGATTCCGCGAGCAGCAACTTGGCCCAAGGCAGTCTCGATCATCAGCGCCCGGGTGGCTTCTGCGCTCGCGCGAGACTTCTTGGACTCCATTCGCCAAGTATCGACGTTGCGTGAGAGCCGATTGAGAGGACACGCTGGCCCAGCCGATGACATCGAGTTGGTACTTGGCACGTCAAGTCTCGTAATGCTATGTTCTGAGCGTACTGAGTGTTGTTGATTGAGGTATCGATTCCACCGAGGGGTCACGCTGCAAAGTCTGGGGGGCATGACGACGGGGGATTCTGGCGTCGCGAATTTGCGCGTGATACCCCGAGGTGGAGGGCCTCATTCTGGGCGAAGACCTCACCCCGCGAAATCGCCGTGCGTCGTAGCGCGAATCGCTGCGAGCATCCTTGTGTGCGCGACCCCGAGGTGGTGCCGCCGCCGAGCGCCCGGAGTTCGCTATCCGTACATGGCGCATGGTGCCGGACGCTTCACCAAGCGTGGCGTGCGGATACGGTGCACTGACGCCCCCAGGGGGCACCCTGAAACGCACCAAGGGCCCGGACCGACTGGTCCGAGCCCCTGTGCAGTTGATGGAATCCGCGCAGTTGATGAAATCCGTGCAGGGGATCGACTACCCGTCGGCCGCGATGGCCTCGAGGATGTCGAGCTTGGATGCCCGCCAGGCGGGCCAGATGGCGGCGAGGACTCCCGCGATCATCGACGCGACCGTGTAGAACGCGATCCAGATCCACGGAATGACGACCCGCTCGAATCCGTACTCGCCGAGCGAATCGACGAGTGCCGAGCCCAGGCCGACGCCCAGGATGATTCCCAGGATTGTTCCGAAGACAGCCATGACGACGGACTCGAGCGTGATCATGCCCCACACGGCCTTGCGGGTCACACCCACGGCCCGCAACAGGCCGATCTCGCGGGTGCGCTCCGTGACCGACAGCAGCAAGGTGTTAGCCACCCCGAGGATCGCGATCAGCAGGGCGGCGCCCAGCAGACCGGAGATCACGCCCAGCAGGATGTTGAGCGCCTGGTTGAAGAACTGCTCGATGTCGCCGGGTGATTGCGGCTGGACCAACGGGAAGTCCGTCTTGAGGTTCTCCGTGACCGCATCAGTGGTGGCCTGAACATCCGCGTTCTCGTCAAAGTTGATGAGAGCTTGGAAGATGGTCGGGTCCGCCTCCAGTTGCTGACCCACTGACCAATCGACAAGGAACGCTTGGTCGCCCTCGTTCAGGTACAGGCCGGTCACGGTGAGTGTTTCCGTGCCGTCTGTGCCCTCGAGGGTGATGTTGTCGCCCACGCCGTAACCCAAGGCCGTCATGCTCGGGTCGATGAACACGCCGTCGCCGAGGTCGCCGATCGGCCGGTCGATGTTGAGGTCGAACAAGCCGTCGAATGTTTCCGCGTCGATGATGCTCGCGGCGTAGGTCTCGCCGTCGAACGTCGTGCTCGTGACGGCCAAACGCGCCACCGCGTCGACGCCGTCGGTGCCGGCGATCACGTCAATGGCGCCTTGAGGGATGGGCCCCCCCGTCGGTGGAACGAGGAGTTCCGCCTGGTTCGTGGCGAACTGGGAGGTGAACGTGTCCTTCAACGACTCGGTGAACGTCGCCACGAGAGCCAGCAGCATCACACCGATCATCAGCGCCGCGGCCGTGTTGGCAGAGCGGCGAGGTTCGCGGTGGATGTTATTGGCGGCGAGCTTGCCGTTGACGCCCCACAACTTAGTGAGCACTCCGCGCAGCCCGTAAGCGAGCGGAACGATCACTTGCGCCGCGAGCAACGTGACGCCGAGCACGATCAGTACGGCGCCAGCGCCTACCCACCAGTACGGCTTCGGCGGGGTGGCATAGAGGCCGAACAGCACGGCCGCCACTCCGAGTAGCGCCATAGCGCCACCCACGATGTTGCGCACCACGAGCGACTTCTTGCCGGCAGTGCCGGCCTCGCGCAGCGCCTCCATCGGAGAGATGCGAGACGCGTGAATGGCCGGGAGGAGAGCGGCAACGACCGTGACGGCAATGCCGAGCGAGTAGCTCCACAACAGCGCCTTCACGGGCAGGATCAGGGGTCCAAGGATATTGCCACTGAAGACCTCGACGGCCGCGCCTCCAGCAAGGGCGAGGCCCCAGCCGATCAGGACGCCAAACGTGGCTCCCACGAGGGCGACCACGATCGATTCGACGAGGATGGAGTTGCGGATCTGAGAGCCTTGCGCGCCGATCGCTCGGAGCAGCCCGAACTCGCGAGTGCGCTGCGTCACGATGATCCTGAACGTGTTGACGATGATGTACGCCCCCACGAACAGGGCCACCAGGCCAAAGATCAGGGCAAAGACGTCGATGATGTTGAGAGCCTCGTTGAGGGTGTCAACCTGTTCGGCGATCTTGTCTTGGGACGTGATGGCCCGGGCACCGTCGGGAAGCAGCGGTCCAAGGTCCGAAACGATGGCGTCGGAGCTGGCCCCGTCTTCCGCCACGATCTGGACATCGGTGTAGCCCTCGAAGCCGCCCGAGAGGTCACGGATCGTGGCCTCATTGGCGAACATCAGGTTCGCGGTCTGCAGCTCGTTGCTGTCTCCAAATCGAATCGATCCCGAGACCTCGAACTCCTTCACGCCTTGCTCGGTCGCGATCTTGACGGTGTCGCCCGGAGCGAGATCGAGCTTGGCGTAGGTGTCGATGTCGACGACGACCTCGCCGTCCGCGGAGGGGGCGGCGCCGTCGATGACGGTCGAACCGTCAAATTCGGCGATTCCGGACCACCGGTACACGAGCGTGGGAGCGCCCTGGCCGAGCGGTCCGTCGCCAGCGGCGTTGAGCACCTGGCCGGTTTCGTAACCGACGGAGCCCTCGGCGTACAGCACGCCGTCGACCTGCCGAATGGCGTCGACGTCGGCAGCGGTAAAGAGCGCGTCGGTGCCGCCTGCGCCAAAGTCGGATTGACCGTCGTCTGAGGGTGCGGGCTCGGCGATGACGTCGACCGAGCCGTAGATGTCACCGAACAGGTCGGTGAAGCCGCGCGACAGCGCGGACGTGAATGTCAGCGTCGCGGCCACGAGCGCGACGCCAAGGGCGACGGCCAATGCCGTGAGAATGAGCCGCTTCGGGTTATGCCGAACCGACTTGAGAGCAAGTCTGAGCATCGGGAATCAGTGCCCCATCTGCTTCATGCGGTCGAGCACCTTTTCGGCGGTCGGTTCGCGCATCTCGTCCACGATCTTGCCGTCCTCAAGGAACAGGATGCGGTCGGCGTATGACGCCGCAGTCGGGTCGTGCGTGACCATGACGATGGTCTGGCCAAACTCCTTGACGGCGCGGCGCATGAATCCGAGCAGCTCGGCGCCGGATCGGGAGTCGAGGTTTCCGGACGGCTCGTCGGCGAAGATGATCTCAGGACGGGCCACGAGGGCGCGAGCCACGGCGACGCGCTGCTGCTGGCCGCCGGAAAGCTCTGCGGGAAGGTGGGTGAGGCGGTCGCCGAGACCGAGGATGCTGATGATCTCGTCGAACCATTCCTTGTCAATCTCCTTGCCCGCGATGTCCATCGGCAGCGTGATGTTCTCGCGCCCGTTGAGCGACGGGATCAGGTTGAAGGACTGGAAGATGAATCCGATGTAGTTGCGGCGGATCTCGGTGACCTGCGCCTCGGAGAGGTCGGAGATGACCGCGTCGGCGATCAAGGAGCTGCCCGCGGTGAGGCGGTCGAGGCCCGCGAGGGTGTGCAGCAGGGTCGACTTGCCGGAGCCGGACGGGCCCATGATCGCGGTGAACTCGTGACGCTTCATGTCGACGCTGATGCCGTCAAGCGCGCGCACCGCCGTGTCGCCGAAGCCGTAGTCCTTGTATCCATCTCGCATCGACGCCGCGATGGGCGTCTGCACTGGTGCTTCCATGGTGGTCATGGGGGTGGTGCCTTTCTTGAGTGTGTTTCAACGATTCCGGAATCAGTGTGACGACTCAGGGGCACGCGAGGCATCGGCCAATGGGACGGTTTCGGCGGCTCATCCATTCGGACGATGCCAGGGGAAACCCCGAGGCGCGTTCCCCACAGGGGTGGGGGCGGAGGCTACGGACGGGGCAGGACGATGCCCGAGTCGTACGCCTCGACGACGGCTTGAACGCGGTCGCGCACGCCCAACTTCGTCAGAATGTGGCTCACGTGCGTCTTGACCGTCGTGCTGGAGACGAACAGTTCCTTCGCGATCTCCAGGTTCGACATGCCGCGAGCCATCAGCTGAAGGACTTGCACTTCCCGGTCCGACAGGTCGCCGATGGCCTCCTGACTGGGCACGTGCTCTCCTGGATCCGTCGAGGATCCGGGGGGCGCGACTGCCGCGGTCGCGGGTGAGTCGCCGGCTCGTCCCGCGCCGTCCGGGCTTTTGATGGGGCCGCGCGCAAACTGCTCGATGACGCGGCGCGTCACCTCGGGTGCCAGCAGCGCCTCGCCGCCGGCTACCACCCGTACCGCGTTCACCAGGCTGTCGCCGTCCGCGCTCTTGAGCAGGAAGCCGGAGGCGCCGGCGCGCAGGGCGCCGTACAGGTATTCGTCGTCGTCGAACGTGGTGAGGATGACGACGCGCACGCTGGGGGCCACCCTGAGCACCTCGCGTGTAGCCGCCAGGCCGTCCATGCCGGGCATGCGGATGTCCATCAGGACCACGTCGGGCAGGTGCTCGGCCGCGCTCGCGATCGCGTCCTCCCCGGACGCAGCCTCGCAACACACCACGATGTCGTCTTCCGACTCGAGGATCATCTTGAGGCCGACGCGCACCATTTGCTGGTCGTCGACTAGTCCGACTCGGATCATCGCCTCACCACGGGAGTCATGGTGTCATGCGGACCATCGTCAGACTCGTAGGCGCTGCGGGCGGATACCACCTGGTCATCCGATACCGGCAGCACCGCGTGCACGCGGTAGCCGCCTCCGCGCCTGGCACCCAGTTCGATGCGCCCGCCGAGCGCTGCCACGCGTTCCTTCATGCCGGCCAGTCCGTTGCCTCCCGACGACGCGAGTGCCTCAGAAATGACTCCGCGGCCGTCATCCTCGACCGTGACCGAGACTGCCTCGCGACGCCGACGCACCGTCACGGTGGCTGTCGCACCCGTGCCGGCGTACTTGAGGGCGTTCGTCAGCGACTCCTGGATGATGCGGTAGGCGCTGAGCTCCACTCCGGCGGGCACGTGGCTGGTGCCCGTGATGGCAAGGCGAACGGGCAGCCCCGAATCTTCGACCTGCTTGACCAGGGCAGGGATGGCCGCGAGGGAGGGCATCGGCGCCAGGTCGTCCCGATCGGTGGTGCCCACGAGCGCCGGCTCACGAGTGCGGCCCGTGAGTTCGGCGGCCTCGTCCTCCAATTCCCTCTCGGAGGTGCGCAGCACGCCGATCATGCGCTGCATCTCGATCAGGCCCTTGCGCCCCGAATCCGAGATGGTGGCAAGAGCGTCGGCGACATCGGGGTCGGTATTGCCGATGCGACGCCGGGCGCCCTCTGCCTGCAGCGTCATGACGGTCATTTCGTGGGCGACCACATCGTGAAGTTCGCGCGCGATGCGGGCGCGTTCCGCTCGCACCGCGTCGGCCGCGGCGATGCGGCTTGCCTGTTGACGGCGTTCGGCGGACAACTCGAACGCGGTGAGCTTGTCGCGTCGACGCCGCTCGGTGAGCCCGAAGACGATGGGCACGATGGCACCGAGCGCCACCGTCACCGGGGCGGTCCACGGGACGTAATCGGTGGCGAAGACGCCCACCATCGTCCACACCAAGATGACGCCCGCAGCAAGTCCGCCGTGCAAGAACGCCTGGCGGCGCGGTAGCGACGCGCCCACTGTGTAGAGCGCCACGATCAACGGGAAGAACGAGACGTCCGCGGGGTACCCGACGCCAGCGGTCACGAAGAACACTGCGGTGACGAGCCACAGCACCGTCCGCGGAGCGACCGACCGCCACGCCAGGGGCAACGCCTGGGTGATCACCAGGATGTATCCCCAGGTGTCAAAGTCTCGGTAGTCGAGTTCGATGCTGTTGGCGACCGCGTGTGCGGACAGGAAGGCCAAGAGGGCGAACGCGGCGGCGAGGCCCGCGTCGGCTCCGCGCTTCCACCGAGTCGTCATGAGCCTCAGGTTAGACCGGCCGAGGTCCGGCGGGTATCGGCCGCACGAACGACGTTGTCCACAGATCGGAGGACGGCCCGTTCGGGCCCTGCCCGCATCGGCCATAATCCCGTGGACGGAGGGGGGCGCATGGCACTCAGGTTGACTCTCGCCAAGGGCGACGGCTCTCGCGCAGGGCTTGAGATCCTGGTCGCGCCCGACACCACCGTGGGCGACGTCGCCGCGCAACTGTTCGCCTCCGATCCCTCGCGCGTGGGCGTGCGCGCTCCGGAAGACCCGACACTGCTCGTGACTCCGCTGTCTATCGGCCCTCACGCGGCCCCAAGAACCGTCGACCGAAACCTTGACCTGGCCTCGTCCGGCATCCGCTCGGGCGACCACATCGACATCATCCCGTCTGCGGACGCGGCCGGGCTGACGGGTCCACGGGCGGTCGCGACGGTCACCGTGGTCGAGGGGCCCGATGTGGGCAAGAGCTTTCCCCTGGGAGCCGGTGCGCACACGATCGGTCGAGGCCACGACGCGTCCGTGCGCCTGTCCGACGGCATGGTGTCGCGGCGCCACGCGCGCCTGCTCGTGGGCGAGTCGCTCGAGGTGGTCGACATGGGATCGACTCGCGGCGTGGCGCTGGGGGAGGCTTACGTGACCCGGGCGACCCTGTCGCAAGGGGACCGCATCGAAGTCGGTTCGACCGTTCTCGAGGTGTCACGGTCTGAGGCGATCCACCACGCCGCGCCCACGACGCCGACGGTGCCTCTGACCCGATCGCCACGAGTCTTGCCGCCGCTCCCGCAAGAGGCCGTGGAGCTACCTCGACCGCCGGCACGGCCGACGCCGCGCCGATTCCCCGGCATCGCCCTCGTGGCGCCCATCGTCCTGGGAGCCGCGATGTTTGTCGTCACGGGCAGAGTCCTATCGCTCCTCTTCGTCGCGATGGCTCCCATGATGATGGTCGGCACCTGGTGGGACGCGCGGCGTGTTCACGAGCGAGAACTTCGGGACGCCACGATCGCGTTCGACGCCTCTCTCGAAGGGGTGCGCCGTGAGATCGAGGCGGCGCACGTCGCGGAACGCACGGCTCGGGCCGCCCGCTCTCCGGGTCTCGGCGCGGTGCTGGAAGCGGTCAACGCCCTGTCCCCACTGGTGTGGGCCACGCGCCCCGAGCACGACGAGTTCCTGATAGCGCGGGTCGGGGTGGGTGACTCCCGGTCTCTGGTGGATGTGGTCATGCCGACTCGCAGCGAGTCCTATCCGGGCTTCTGGGGCCGGCTGCAGGAGGTCCGTGACGCCGCGAGGAACGTGTCCTCGGTTCCGATCACGGTGGATCTGCGTCGGTCGGCAAACGTGGGTCTCGTCGGGGACATCTTCACTGCTCGGGCAGCGGCGCGCGCGGTCGTGGTGCACCTGGCCGGGACGCATTCGCCGCTCGAAGTGGTCGTGGCGGCGTTCGCGTCTCCCGCCTCGAGTCGAGACTGGGCCTGGCTATGGTGGCTCCCGCACTGCTCGTCGCCTGCGTCCCCGGTGGGCGTGGACCACCTCGCCGACTCGCGAGAGGGGTCCGCTCGGCTGCTTGCCGCGCTCGAGGGCGTCGTCTCCGAGCGTCACCGTGTCGACATCTCGGATGTGGTCCCTGAGCCGCGAGCTGCCATGAGCGACGCGGGGCCGGAGCCTCCCCGATTGCCCGCCATCGTGGTCGTAGTCGAGGATGACGCCGCGGCGGACAGGAACCGTCTGATCCGGCTGGCGGAGAGGGGCCCCGATGTCAACGTGCACCTCGTGTGGCTCGCACCGCACACCTCGCGGGTTCCCGCCGCGTGCCGCACGTTTGTGGAGGTACACGCTGAGGGGCCCGCGACCGTCGGGCACGTGCGTCGCGGTGGCTACGACGAGCCAGTCACGCTGGAGTCGCTGACAGTGCGCGAGGCGACCGATGGGGCCCGAAGGCTCGCGTGCGTCGAAGATGCGGGGGCCGTCGTGGGTGACACTGCGAGTGTTCCGTCAGCGGTCTCCTTCCTCGAACTGCATGGGTTCGACGCCCTCGATCCTGCGCGCCATGAGCATCGGTGGCGGCGCGACAACGCTCTAGCGGCGAGAAATCAGCGGCCGTTCTCGCTGCGAGCCCTCGTGGGGCACTCGGGCGCCGGTCCCGTCTACCTCGACCTCAAGACTCAGGGTCCCCACGCACTGGTCGGCGGCACGACGGGTGCGGGCAAGTCCGAGTTCCTCCAGTCGTGGGTTCTCGGCATGGCGGCCGCCCATGGGCCCGATCGCGTCACCTTCCTCTATGTCGACTACAAGGGGGGATCTGCGTTTTCGGACTGCGTCAATCTGCCGCACTCCGTGGGGCTGGTGACGGACCTCACGCCGCAACTCGTGGCGCGTGCGCTCACCTCACTGCGTGCGGAGCTGCATTACAGGGAGGGACTGCTGGCGGCAAAGGGGGCCAAGGACCTCGAGACTCTGGACCGTGTGGGCGACGTTGACACGCCGCCGAGCCTCGTCATCGTGATCGACGAATTCGCGGCGTTGGTCAAGGAGGTGCCCGACTTCGTGGACGGCATGGTCGACATTGCGCAGCGAGGACGTTCCCTGGGGCTTCACCTCATCATGGCCACACAGCGCCCGGCGGGTGTCATCAAGGACAACCTGCGTGCCAACACCAATTTGCGCATTGCACTGCGGATGGCGGACGAGGCGGACTCGTCAGACATTCTCGGGGTGCGCGATGCCGCGCATGTGGATCCTTGGCTGCCTGGTCGAGCCTTGGCGCGCACCGGCCCCGGCCGTGTCGACACCTTCCAAGCCGCATACGCGGGCGCGTGTTCGGCGCCGAACGCCGGCCCGCCGCCGCTGGAGGTTCACGAGGTCGCGATGAGTACCGTGGCGGCGTGGCGCCCGCCTGAGGCAGATGGCCCCGTCCGCGCCGACGGAGAACCGGACGCGAGGCGAGTGGTCCGAGCGATGCGCGCGGCCATGACGCGGCTCGGCACGCAGGCGCCGCGTCGTCCCTGGCTCGATGAGCTTGCCGAAACGTATGACCTCGCTGAACTGGTCAGCCGCGCGCACTCGCCCACGGGCGTGGTGTTTGGTCTCGTCGACAACCCCTCGCGACAAGCGCAGCATGTCGCCACGTACGAGCCCGACCACGACGGCAACCTGGTGGTGCTCGGTGGGTCCGGCGCAGGCAAGTCGACGGCGTTGCGAACGATCGCCGTGGGTGCCACGCTCACCCGCGGCACGGTGCCCGCGCACATCTACGGCCTCGACGCGGCGAGCGGCGGGCTCGAGATGCTCCGTCCGCTGCCGCACGTGGCGGACGTGATAGGCGTCGACGACCTCGATCGCGTGGGCCGGTTGATGAAGCGTCTGGCGGACGTAGTTCGGGAGCGCTCCACGCTCTTCACGGCTGCGAGAGCTTCCAGCCTCACCGAGTATTGCGGGATCGCGGGTGTGTTGCCTTTGCCGCGCGTCGTGCTGCTGATCGACGGATACGGCACTTTCCAGGCCGAGTACATGAACGAGGTCGGCCGGCAGCAAGCGTTCGCGGACTTCCAGGACGTGCTGGCACAGGGTCGTGCCGTAGGGGTCCACGTCGTGATGTCGGCCGATCGGGTAGGCGCTCTCCACACGTCCATCCAGGCGCTGGTGTCGCGCACGATTGTGTTGCGACTCAACGACGAGAACCACTACGGAATGCTGGGCCTCCGCAAAACAGGGCTGAACCCGCAGTCGCCCGCGGGGCGCGGCATTGACGTGGCGACGCGCCTGGAGCTGCAGGTGGGTGTTCTTGGCGGCGCCGCGCGCATTAATGAGCAGGCCAAGGCGATTGAGTCGCTCGCGGCCAGGGCCTCGGTGGCGCCCGGTGAACGCGCCCGCCCGATCCCGCGCATGCCGGTAAGGGTGGACGGTTCCACGATGCCGGGACACGTGGACGGACTGCCGGTGCTGGGCATCGACGGGACCAGCCTCGAGCCACGGGGATTTGACCTGGATCGGACCATCATGATCGCCGGGCAGGCTGGCACTGGCCGTACGTGCGCCCTGGCGTGGATGGCTTCGGCGATTTCTCGGGCATCCCCTCGGCGTCGCATCGTGCACCTGACGCAGCGTCGCACGAGCATCGGCGACCTGCCCGCATGGGCGGGGTCGTTCAGTGGGGCGTCGGCGGGGGAGGAATTTCTCGCGACGTGGGGCGCCGAACTGGAGAAGCCTGCCGACGGCGAGAGCCAGATGGTGCTGTGCATCGAAAACGTCCAAGACTTTGGCGCCTCGATGAGCGACGGGCCGCTGGTGCAGGCCATCAGACAGGCTCGCAGGCAGGGCCACCTCATCATCGGCGAGGCCGACGTCCAGGGCTGGGCCAGCGGGCAACTCGTCTCCGAACTGAGGGGCGCGCGCAGGGGGTTGCTCTTGGCGCCAGAAGGAGCCGATGCCCAGATGCTGTTCTCGGTGATCGCGCCGCGCCAACACCGCGCGGACATGCCTCCGGGACGTGGGCTGTGGATCGACGCCGGTCGGGTCGCGACGGTGCAGGTTCCACTGGTGGATACCGAGTTATCCCCAGATTCCGACGTCGACCCGATTCCGCTTCGCCACGCTCGCTAGTTTTTCCGTGAGCCGCCACGGGGGTGGCCGTGGAAGGAAGCATCACGATGGCGAATCTCAATGTCACCTATGACGACCTGCGCCACGCCGGAAATCAACTCATCAACGGCAAGGGCGATCTCGAGAGTCGGCTCATGGAGCTCAAGTCGTTCATCGACAACCTGGTCTCGGGAGGCTACGTGACGTCCGCATCGTCGGGCGCTTTCCAGGACCAGTACACGCAGTTCACTCAGTCAGCCACGACCGCAGTGTCGGCGCTCGACGGGCTGAGCGGCTTCCTCAGGTCGGCCGCCGATGCCCTTCAACAGACCGATGAGGCTCTCGCGAGCTCGATTCGCGGGCAGTAGCGAAAGGCTCCTAGTTGTCGTCGTGCCGCATCCAGCGGAAGGTCCGCACCGCAACCACCAGGCCGACGATCAACCAGATAGCCATCACCAACGCCCCTGCGGGGTGTTCCCACGTGCCGCGCGCCTCGACCTCGGCAAAGGACTCCGGCAGGAACACCGAACGCATGCCCTGCGCGAGCCACTTGAGGGGAAAGATCTCCGCAAAGTGTTGGAGGTACGACGGCAGTTGCGTGAAAACGAAGAACACGCCCGAGGTGAATTGCAGGATGAGCACGATCGGAGTGAGGATCGCGGACGCCGCCTTGCCGTTGCGGAGCAGAGACGACATCGCGATGCCGAGCGTGGTCGAGGTGGCGGTTCCGAGCAGGAACACCCACGCGAAGGTGAGCCACGTGGAGGTCTCCGTCGGCAGCTCGACTCCGTAGAGCGACACGCCCAAGGCGATGAGAATCGCAATCTGGATGATCGACACGATGAGCATCTGCAGAATCTTCGCGGCAAAGAACGCGGTGGCTGGCAAGGGGGTCGCGTAGATCCGCTTGAGCACGTCCTCCTGCCTGTCGATCGAGATCGAGATCGCAAGCGACTGGAAGCCCGTGTTGATGATTCCCGACGCGATCATTCCCGCCATGAAGTACTGCGGGAAGGTCACGCCCGTGTCGCCCAATTCGTCACCGCTGAAGACGGAGCCGAAGAGGACCAACAGCATCATCGGGAAGGCGAAGATGAAAATCATCTGTTCGCGACTGCGCACAAACTCCTTGAGGTCGACAATGAAGCGGCTACGGGTCATGTCCAGCCACGACGGGCTGGCGGTGGCGGTCGCGGCGCTCATCGCTCTCCCTCCGAGCCGACCGATTCAGCCAAAGCGTGACCGCCTTGGCCGATGAGGGACAAGTACACGTCCTCGAGCGACGGACGCACGACGTTCAGCCCCGGGACCTCTCCGGGATGCTTGGCGAGTAGGTCCCGCAACACCGCGGTCGGGGTGTCCGTCTCGACCGTGTGTGGCCCGTCGGCGTCGTCCCAGCTCACCCTCGCGTGTGCCGCCCGCGCGCGCAGGCCCTCGGGAGTGTCGAGCGCCACCATGGCGCCGTCCGCGATGATCGCGATGCGGTCGGCAAGATAGTCAGCCTCGTCCAAGTAGTGGGTGGTCAGCAGGATCGTCGCGCCGTCCCCGCGAATTGATTCGATGAGGCGCCAGAACTGCCTCCGAGCCTCGGGGTCGAAGCCGGTGGTGGGCTCGTCCAGGAAGAGCAGCTCGGGGCTGCCGATGATCGCAAGCGCGACATCGAGTCGACGCCGCTGCCCACCAGACAGCGTCTGCGGCTTGGCGTTGGCCTTGTCGGTGAGACCCACCGCCTCAAGCGTCTCGTCGACGTCGCGCGGGTGGGGGTATTGCGAGGCGGCGTGAATCAGCGCCTCGCGAGCACTGAGCAGTGACCGCATGGAAGTGGCCTGCAGCATGACGCCCACGCGCTCGCGCCAGCGGCTGGTGGCATGCTGCGGATCGACGCCCAGCACGCGTACGTCACCGGCGGTGCGCTTGCGGAAACCCTCAAGGATTTCCACCGTGGTCGACTTCCCCGCTCCGTTGGGTCCCAACAGGGCGAACACCTCGCCTGTGAAGATCTCGAGGTCGAGCCCATCGACGGCGTGCTTGTCGCCGTAGTGCTTGGTGAGCCCTGAAACAGTGATGGCCGATGGCGTCATGGGACGACCGTACTGGGCGTCAACTGATGGCGCACCTGTTTCTTGATCCCGATGAACGCACTAGGTTTGGCGACGCTATGTGGCCTTGGCTTCGCCCAACAGCCTCTGCATCCGCGTGACGCCCTCCACCAGGTCGTCGTCTCCGAGCGCGTAGCTCAGTCGCAGGTAGCCACTGGGGCCGAACGCCTCGCCGGGCACCACCGCCACTTCGGCCTCTTCCAGGATGACGGCGGCAAGGTCCGCGCTGGAGGTGATCCGGCGCCCGCGCACGGTGAGACCCAGCAAGCCCGCAACGGACGGGTACGCGTAGAACGCCCCCTTCGGCGTCGGGATCTTGAGTCCCTCGATCTCTCCGAGCATCGAGACCATGATCTGGCGCCTGCGGTCAAACGCGGCGCGCATCGCGTGCACGTCGTCCAGTCCGCCCTCGAGCGCCGCGATGGCGGCGCGTTGAGACACGTTCGCCACGTTGCTCGTGAGATGGGACTGGAAGTTGGCGGCGGCCTTCGTGACGTCGGCGGGCGCAATCATCCACCCCACACGCCAGCCGGTCATGGCGTACGTCTTGGCGACTCCGTTGACGACGATGGCCTGCTCGGCGAGGCCGGGAACGGCGCGCACGATGGGAGTGAACACCGCGTCGTCGTACGTGAGGTGTTCGTAGATCTCGTCGGTGATGACCCAGATGCCGTGCTTGAGGGCCCACTCGCCGATCTCCTTGGTCTGCGCGGGGGAGTAGACAGCTCCGGTGGGGTTGGAGGGCGAACAGAACAGCAGCACCTTGGTCTTGTCGGTGCGCGCCCGCTCGAGCTGCTCGACGGACACCAGGTATCCCTGATCGGCTCCCGCGAATACCTCGATCGGTACTCCGCCAGCGAGCGAGATGGCCTCCGGGTAGGTGGTCCAGTACGGGGCAGGAAGCAGCACTTCGTCACCCGGGTCGAGGATTGATGCGAAGGCCTGGAACACGGCCTGCTTGCCACCGTTGGTGACGATGACGTGCGCCGGGTCGATCTCGTAGCCACTGTCGCGCAGTGTCTTCGCCGCGATCGCCAGCTTGAGGTCCGGCAAGCCCGCCGCCGGCGTGTAGCGGTGGTTCTTGGGGTCGCGTGCCGCCGCGACGGCGGCCTCGACGATGAAGTCGGGCGTGGGGAAGTCGGGCTCCCCGGCCCCAAACCCGATGACGGGTCGGCCAGCGGCCTTGAGGGCCTTAGCCTTGGCATCGACAGCCAGGGTAGCGGAGGGCGCGATGGCGCCGAGGCGGGCAGAGACGCGGCGTGCGGGTGAAGTCATGCGTCACATTGTTCCACCTAGCGCGCGGCGTCGATGCGACCGTTCGCATTCGGGTCCCAAACCGCGTAACATGGCACTTCGGCGATTGACAGAAGCCATGATGACTCGCGCCCAAAATGCGGGTCATCTGATGTTCTCCTTGTGGGGGGCGGCTCTCTATTGAGAACCACATGGGGTTCACAACCACCCCGAAGGGCAGTGGCGCAATTGGTAGCGCATCGGTCTCCAAAACCGGCGGTTGGGGGTTCGAGTCCCTCCTGCCCTGCGTAGAGCGGGACTTCCCGCACCACACAAGCAAAGGAATTATCAAGGTGAGCGAATCTGCAGTGACGGATTCCGGAGAACGGGACCCGCGCCACGAGGAGCGCGAAGGTCTCAACATCTTCGGGCGCATCGCGTTGTTCGTGCGCCAGGTGATTTCGGAACTTCGTCGCGTGGTCACTCCCACACGCGAAGAACTCATCAACTACATCTGGGTCGTGCTCGGATTCGTTGGCGTCATGATGGCGATCACGTTCCTGCTCGACCTCGGCTTCAACTCGCTGACCAAGTGGGTTTTCGGCGACTAGCCGAGTAGCCAGACGAAAGGAAAGACGTGAGCACAGATCCCCACGACGCCGTCGAGACTATCGACGACGCCGAGGTCGCGCCCGAGCAGGTTGCGCCCGTGGACGACGTTGCCATCGACGACGCTCCAGTGGACGCGGTGGTCGAGAGCGACGACGACACCGTGCCCTCCGAGCCCGTAGCGGCGATGGAGGAGGACGCGCTCACCACGACCGACGAGCCTGCGGGCGACGCGGACGTCGAGGTTGAGGACGAGATCGACCCCAAGGTCGCCTTCCGCTCCTCGCTGCTGATGCAGGACGGCGACTGGTACGTCGTTCACAGTTATAGCGGCCACGAGAAGCGCGTCAAGCAGGCCATCGAACACCGCGTGGTGAGCCTCAACATGGAGGACTACATCTTCCAGGTCGAGGTCCCCATGGAAGACGTCGTCGAGTACAAAAACGGCCAGAAGAAGCAGGTCACCCGCGTGCGGATGCCCGGCTACGTGCTGGTGCGCATGGAACTCGGTGATGCCTCGTGGGGCGCGGTGCGCAACACGCCTGGTGTGACTGGCTTTGTGGGTCACGCCCACCAGCCCGTACCGCTCACTCCCGACGAGGTCTACTCGATGATGGCGCCGCCGGCACCCGCATCGGCCACGTCGGGCGACGGCGGCGACTCCGGCTCCGGCCCGCGCATCGAACTCGACTTCCAGGTGGGAGAAGCGATCACCGTCACCGACGGCCCGTTCGCAACGCTGCCTGGCACCATTTCCGAGATCAACGTGGAGAGCCAGAAGCTCCACGTCCTCGTATCAATCTTCGGCCGCGAGACTCCGGTCGAACTCTCGTTCGCGCAGGTTCAGAAGATCGACTAGTCGTTACTGACCGGCAACAACGAACCACCAGGCGGTGTGAGCCGCCACCACTTACACAGAAGGACCCGAAAGACCAATGGCACCTCCTAAGAAGAAGGTTGCCGGCCTGATCAAGCTCCAAATTCAGGCTGGTGCCGCGAACCCGGCTCCGCCCGTCGGCCCTGCATTGGGTCAGCACGGCGTGAACATCATGGAGTTCTGCAAGGCCTACAACGCGGCGACCGAGTCGCAGCGAGGCAACATCGTCCCCGTGGAAATCACGGTGTACGAGGACCGCAGCTTCACGTTCATCACCAAGACCCCGCCCGCGTCACAGCTCATCAAGAAGGCTGCCGGCGTTGCAAAGGGTTCCGGTGTCCCGCACACGAACAAGGTCGGCTCGCTGACCCAGGCTCAGGTGCGCGAGATCGCCGAGATGAAGAAGGACGACCTCAACGCGAATGACATCGACGCCGCCGCCAAGATCATTGCTGGCACCGCGCGCTCGATGGGCATCACCGTTAAGTAGTTGACACACCCCAGTGGGAGGGCCAGCGCTGGCCCGTCACCACGACTTCGAGAAAGAAGAAGCACATGAAGCGCTCCAAGGCCTATCGCGATGGCGAACAGCTGATCGACAAGAACCAGTTCTACACCCCGATCGAGGCCCTTCGCCTCGCTCGGAAGACCTCGTCCAAGAAGGCCGACTCGACGATCGACGTCGTCTTCAAGCTCGGCGTCGACCCGCGTCACGCGGACCAGATGGTCCGTTCCACCGTCATCCTGCCTCACGGCACCGGCAAGACCTCCCGGGTCCTGGTCTTCGCCAACGGTGACAAGGCAGATGCGGCTCGCGAGGCGGGCGCAGACATCGTCGGTGGCGACGAACTGATCGAAGAGGTGCAGAACGGTCGTCAGGACTTCGACGCCGTCGTGGCCACGCCCGACCTCATGGGCAAGGTGGGACGCCTGGGCCGAGTGCTCGGTCCCCGTGGCCTCATGCCGAACCCCAAGACCGGCACCGTGACGATGGACGTGACCAAGGCCGTGTCCGACATCAAGGGCGGAAAGATCGAGTTCCGCGTCGACAAGCACGCCAACCTGCACACTGTGCTGGGCAAGGCGTCGTTCGGCGATCAGAAGCTGCTCGAGAACTACCAGACCCTCATTGACGAGGTGCTGCGTTCCAAGCCTGCCGCGTCCAAGGGCAAGTACATCATCAAGGCCGCTATCTCGGCTACGAACGGCCCCGGCATTCCGCTGGACGCCACCGCCAAGCCCGAGGCATAGCTCCCCGCGCACAGCGCGATGCGAAGGCCCGGTTCCCACTATGGGGGCCGGGCCTTCGTGCTACCGCACGCGCCGCCGTGACGCAGGCCCTGTTGCCTCATGTCAATACCTCCGGGAAGGTTGATCGTTGCCTCAAGTAGGGATCTCCGGGAAGTTCAGCCGTTCCAGGCCCGGTTTACGGCGGGTTTGACCGGCGCCGGGGTTTTGGCCAGGGC
>Ga0209346_1000219_pt1 | contig 69260 bp, 60 predicted proteins | sample AutmiccommunBRH9_FD_187381 | JGI IMG/M metagenome (GOLD analysis project Ga0209346, IMG submission 187381) | Deep subsurface microbial communities from Mt. Terri, Switzerland - Autotrophic microbial communities BRH/9 (SPAdes) (version 2) | ecosystem: Environmental > Aquatic > Deep subsurface >...
AACGCTGGCGGCGGGAATACAACGAGGAGCGGCCGAAGAAGGCGTTGGGCGGGCTGACACCCGCCGCCTATGCAAAGCAGTTACAGTGACCCGGACTCTAAACCGTCCCGCTACTCAAAGCGGGGGGACGTCGGCTGGAACTGAGCGGCTATCCGGTCACACCGTCCGGCGGGAGCGCCTGGCTGGCGTTAAGTCACCCGGCGACCTACGCAGATTGCCGCGCCCGGCAACCCTAGCCGCCGCCGATGGCGTGGACGATTTCGATGCGGTCGTTTCCGGCCAGCGGTGTGGTCGGGTGCTGGCTGCGCGGGACGATTTCGCCGTTTCGTTCGACGGCGACGCGGCGCTCGGCGATGCCGAGCTGATGGAGCAGACTGAGGATGGTGCCGTCGTCGGGGGCGGTGTGCGGCTGGCCGTTGAGCAGGATTTCCATGGTGTCAGTGTAGTGCGATTGCGCGTTGCGGGGTGGCGGTGGGCTGGGCATAATCTGCGGTGTGCGGGTGTAGCTCAATGGTAGAGCTGTTGCTTCCCAAGCAACTGACGAGGGTTCGATTCCCTTCACCCGCTCCAGGTTTCGACGGCGGCCCGCGGGCCGCCGTTTGCATTCGGGCCCGGTCGTTTGAACCGGCGCGCTCCCTCTCTCCGGTGTCGGCCATGGCGAATCCTTCTGTTTCCGGCGTGCGCGGCGATCAACCGATTGTGCTCGGCTGGCGCGAGTGGCTGTCGCTGCCGGAGTTGGGCATCGCGGCGATTCGGGCCAAGGTGGACACCGGGGCGCGGTCTTCGGCGTTGCATGTCGAGTCGATGGAGGAATTCGACCGCGATGGCGTGCCTTGGGTGCGCTTCAGCGTGGCCTTGGATCACCACGGCGAGCGGCCGGTTTCGGCGGTTGCGCCAGTGGTGGATCGGCGGATGGTCACCGACTCGGGCGGCCACCGCACCCAGCGAGTGTTCATCCGCACCCTGCTGAGTCTGGCCGGTGTGCGGCGGGAGATCGAAATAAATCTGACTGATCGGCGCAATATGCTGTTTCCCATGCTGCTGGGCCGTACCGCGCTCTCGGGCTGCTTTGCGGTCGATCCGGCGCACTCCTTCATTCATGGCGAGCCGGCGCCTCCGGCCGGAGCATCCCGATGAAACTGGCCATACTTTCGCGCAACAGCGGGCTTTACTCGACCCGTCGCCTGGTCGAGGCGGCGCGTGCGCGCGGCCATACGGTGCGCGTGCTCGATCCGCTTCGTTGCTACATGTATATCGCCCAGCGACGCATCGAGGTCCACTACAAGGGCAAGGCGCTGCGCGATTTCGATGCGGTGATTCCGCGCATCGGCGCGTCGATCAGCTTTTACGGCACGGCCGTCACCCGGCAGTTCGAGATGATGGGCTGCTACACGCCCAATACCTCCGACGCGATCCTGCGCGCCCGCGACAAGCTGCGCGCGCACCAGTTGCTGGCCCGCGAGGGCATCGACCTGCCGGCGACCGTGTTCGGCGACAACCCCGACGACACCGGCGATCTGCTGCGCATGCTCGGCCCGGCGCCGCATGTCATCAAGCTCAACGAGGGCACCCAGGGCAGCGGGGTGGTGCTGGGGCAGAGCGACTCAGCCTCGACCAGCGTGATCGAGGCGTTTCGCGGGCTGTATGCCAACTTTCTGGTGCAGGAGTTCATCGCCGAAGCCGGCGGTGCCGACTTGCGTTGTTTCGTGGTCGGCAACAAGGTGGTGGCGGCCATGCAGCGCCAGGCCAAGGAGGGCGAATTCCGGGCCAATCTGCATCGTGGTGGCCGGGCCGATCCGGTCGAACTGAGCGAAGACGAGCAGCGGGTCGCGGTGGCTTCGTGCCGGGCGCTCGGCTTGAGCGTGGCCGGTGTGGATCTGCTGCGCTCCCGGCGCGGGCCGCTGGTGCTGGAGGTCAATGCCTCGCCGGGGCTGGAGGGTATCGAGTCGGCAACCGGGCTGGATGTCGCCGGCCGGGTGATCGATCACGTCGTCAAGCAGGCCGCCAGACGCGGCCGGGCGCGCTGAAGCGGGCGAGAAGCCGGTTGTCTGCGCGTACCCAGCGCTTGAAGATGCAATGGGATGTCCGCTCGGGCAGGAGGCGCGAATCGAAGTTTCGGGCCCCCGCTGGCCTTGGCTCTGGCTGCCACATCGACCAGCCGACCTTCTGCGTAGGTTCCGTCAACAACGCAACACAACACTAGCCACTTCTCGACCCCGCGGGAGTTGCCTTTCCGGTTCATCCTGGCCTTGGGCGATCCCGGCATTCGCTGCGCTCATGCCGGGCTACACGTGGCCGGGCTAAGGGCGCGGGGCGAGTGTGCCGGGATCGCCCGCCGGTTCGGGACAAATTTTCGAAATTAACCAAAACCTCATCGGGACTTAACTCCGGTTTAATGCTTGAACGCGTATGCTTCACCCCGACTCCTTGGCAGACTCTCGGATTCAGGTAGCAATCGGGGCAGTATTGGGCCCGGCCGGTTCTCTCGTGAGGGCCTGCCGGGCCTTTTCTTTCCGGGCCTCGTTCTTCGGGCTTTGGCATGGTCCCCCGACGTTGCCCCTGCTTTCAGGCCAAGCGGTCATGCGGGCTATACTTGGCCCGCGTCAGGGCGGATTCGTTTTCGTATTTTTTTCCTTCCGCGCACGCGGAGATAACGGGACACGACATGCGCATTCTGGTGGTCGAAGACAACAGCGACATAGCCGCCAACCTGGGCGACTACCTCGAGGATCGCGGTCACACCGTGGACTTCGCCGCCGACGGCCTCACCGGCCTGCATCTGGCGGTGGTCAACGAGTTCGATGCGATCGTGCTGGATCTGAATCTGCCCGGCATGGACGGTCTGGAAGTCTGCCGCAGGCTCCGCGAGGAAGCGCGCAAACACACCCCGGTGCTGATGCTGACCGCGCGCGACGCGCTCGATCAGAAGCTGGCCGGCTTCGAGTCCGGCGCCGACGACTATCTGGTCAAGCCGTTCGCTCTGCAGGAAGTGGAAGTGCGGCTGAACGTGCTGGCCCGCCGTGGCAAGGGCGCCGGCCAGCGGCATCTGCAGGTCGGCGATCTGGAGTTCGACCTCGATACGCTTGAAGTGCATCGGCAGGGCAAGCTGCTGCAGCTCAATCCGACCGGACTGAAGATCCTTCAGTCGCTGATGGAGGCCTCGCCAGCCGTGGTTACCCGGCAGGAGCTGGAAACCCGGGTGTGGGGCGAGGAACTGCCCGATTCGGACAGCCTGCGCGTGCATATCCACGGGCTGCGGGCGGCGGTCGACAAACCGTTCGAGAAGGCGCTGATTCATACCCGACACGGCATTGGTTACCGGATCGCCGATCTCGATGCAGTACCGGCACAGGCTTAGAAGCCGGATCATCCTGTCGTTTCTGCTGTTGGGCTTCGGCCTGACGGCCACCTTCGCGCTGGCCACGCTGTCGCTGCGCAACCGGTTCGAGAATCAGCTGATCGAGGAAACGCTGCAGCGCGAGGTCGACAACATGGTCGAGCAGGTGCGCCGCGATCCCGAGCAGCCCCCGGCGTTCAGTTTCTATGAGGCCTGGACCTGGAGCGCGCGGACCGCGTTTCGGGTGCCACTGGCCTGGCAAAGCCTGGAAACCGGCGTCCACGACGTGACCGAGGTCGACAACGCCGGCCGCGATCGGCACTACAAGCTGGCGGTGCGGCGCGATGACGACCTGATGGGCTACATCCGCTACGACGTGTCGCGCGCGGCCCTGGGCCAGCAGCAGCTGATCATCCTGCTCAGCGTCACGGTGGTGGTGTTCACCGGCCTCGCGTTCCTGGTCGGCCTGTGGTCGTCGCGCCGGGTGATGCGCCCGGTCTCCGACCTGGCGCGGCGGGTGCGGGCTTTGCAGGACAGCGATCACCCCGAACGGCTGGCGAAGTATTTCCCGGATGACGAGGTCGGCGAGTTGGCCGCCGCGCTCGACGATTACGCCGCTCAGCTGACCGAGCGGGTCAAGCGCGACCGCGAATTCAACGCCGATGTCAGCCATGAACTGCGCACGCCGCTGGCGGTTATTCGCGGCGCTTCGGAGTTGCTGCTGACCCAGAACGATCTCTCCGACCGGATGCGCCAGCGGCTGTTGCGGATCGAGCGCGCGGCCCAGCAGAGCAGCGACCTGACCACGGCGCTGCTGATGCTGTCGCGCCACGAGCGCGGCTCGGGGCAGACCGACCTGGTGCGGCTGATCGAGCACCTGCTGGAAGCCAATCGCGCGCAAACTACCGGCAAACCGGTCGAGCTGAGCCTGCACGTCGAGTCGCCGGCCGTGGTCGATGCGCCCGAGGCGGTGCTGTCGGTCGCCATCGGCAATCTGATCGGCAACGCCTGCAAGTACACCGCCGAAGGAACCGTGCGGGTCAGGCTGCTGGCCGACCGGGTGATCATCGAGGACAGCGGTCCGGGCATCAGCGCCGAGGATGCCGCACGGCTGTTCGAGCGCGGCTATCGCGGCTCCAGTGCGGGCGGCTCAAAGGGCGCCGGTATCGGCCTGGCCATCGTGCTGCGGCTGTGCGAGCTCTACGACTGGCAGGTCGGCATGGCGCCCGGCGAAAACGGTGGCGCGGTGGCGACGCTGATCTTCGACTGACCGCCGGTCAGTCGCCGCCCGGCGAGGCCTGGAACAGCCACCAGCAACCGGCATGGCGGCGAAGCGGGTAGCCGCGCACCAGCCGGGCGTCAGCATCGGCGCGCCCCCGGGTCTGGGAGAAGATCGACACCGCGACCGGCAAGCCGCTCGGGTCGGACTCGATTTCGATGACGTACTGCTGACCCGACGGGGTGAGCAGCGCCTCGATGTCGGCAAGGATCCAACGCGCCGTGTGGCGGCCGGTATTCACCCAGTCGTGCAGGGCCGCCAGTGCATTCGCGTCGCCGGCGTTCAGCGCGCGGGTCAGTCGGTCGCTGAAATCGCTCAGGGTTTGCGCGCAGTCCAGCGCTTCCTCCAGTTTGATCGATCGAGCCTGGGCTTCCGCTGCGGCTTGGTCCGGCGCGCGGGCTGCCGGTTGCGCGCCGACCTGTTCGCAGGCCCGGTCGGTGTAGACCGCGTTGCCGTTGGCGTCGAGGCAGCGATTGACCCGACTCGCCGCCATCGCCGGTGTGACCAGACTCAGCAGCGGCACGGCGATCAGCAGGGCCGTCAAGATCGGCAGCGCAGGCCGCCAGCGATTCACAGGCGCTCCAGCACCTCGACCGTGGGTCGGGCCAGATTGAGCGTGTAGAAATGCAGCTCGGGCGCACCGCCCGCCTTCAGACGCCGGCACAGATCGGCCACGAAATCGGCCGCCAGCTCCTGAATGCTGGCGGTGTCGTCGCCATAGGCCTGCATGCGCTTGAGCAGCCAGCGCGGGATCTCGGCGCCGCATTGTTCGGAAAAGCGCCGCAGCTGGCTGAAGTTGGCGATCGGCATGATGCCGGGAATGATCGGCACCGACACGCCAAGCGCGCTGGCTGCATCGACGAACCGGAAGTAGGCGTCGGCGTTGAAGAAGTACTGGCTGATCGCGCTGTCGGCGCCGGCATCCACCTTGGCCTTGAAGTGGCGCAGATCGGTCAGCGCATCGGCGGCCTGCGGGTGTACCTCGGGATAGCAGGCCACCTCGATGCGAAACCAGTCGCCGTGCTCGGAGCGGATGAATTCGACCAGCTCGGCGGCGTAGCGAAAGTCGCCGGTGCGCGCCATGCCGGACGGCAGGTCGCCCCGCAGCGCGACCAGCCGGCGGCAGCCGACCGAACGGTACAGCGTGAGCAGATCGCGGATTTCCTCGCGGCTGCCGCCCATGCAGCTGATGTGCGGAATCGCGTCCAGGCCGGTTTCGCGCAGATGGCGAACCGTCTCCGGGGTATAGCTGAGCGTGGAGCCGCCAGCACCGAAGGTCACCGAGGTGAAGATCGGCTTGTGCTTGATCAGGCGGGCAGCGGTCTTGTCCAGCCGCGCGCGCTGGTCGGGGGTCTTGGGCGGGAAAAATTCGAAGCTGACCGCTGTCATGGGCGTTCTCGGGACGGTACCGGGGAATGTTCGGAACGAGTATATCTTTCTAAGCGGATGAAGCGATGAATATTTTCCGCAGGCCGCGAATGTGGAACAAGGCTTGGAATAAGACCATGAGCTTTGCTCCTTTCCGCAGGCCGGCTCGGCGGGCCTAGAGTCAGTGTTCCAAAAACCGCGTTGCCGCCATGTCCCAGCCCGCTGCCCTGAAATCCCACCCCCCGCTGTCGGCCGAGCAATCCGGGCGCTTGATGCAGGCGCTGGACGGTCTCGACAGCCAGGCCTTGATCTGGGTGTCGGGTTTTGCCGCCGGCCTTGCCCAGGGGCGCCAGACCGAGCAGCCGACGCCGGCAATCGCCCAGGAAGCCGCCCCGGCGCAGACCCGGCTGACCGTGCTGTATGGCAGCCAGACCGGCAATGCCCGCCGGCTCGCCGAGGATCTGGCCACGCGCGCCGAAGCGACCGGATTGGCCGTGCGTCTGCTGCGCGCCGACGATTACCCGCTGCGTGAGCTGAAGGACGAGCGCCTGCTTTATGTGGTGATCAGCACCCAGGGCGATGGCGATCCGCCGGAAGACTCGCTGGGCTTCATCGAGCATCTGTCCGGCCGCCGGGCGCCCGCGCTGAAGCAACTTTCCTACGCCGTGCTGGGGCTGGGCGATTCCAGTTATCCGCATTTTTGCGCGGTAGCCCGCAGGCTGGATGAGCGGCTGGCCGAACTGGGCGGTGCCCGTCTGCTGGCGCGCGGCGAGGCCGATGTCGATATCGCGCCGGTTGCTGCGCCGTGGCTGGAGCGGGCACTGGACGAAGCCGGAAAGCAGCTGCGCCGCGAGCCGCAGGCGGCCACGGTCACCCCGCTGCGGCGTGCCGCGACGCAGGCGTCGACGTTCGGCCGCGACCGGCCATTCGCCGCCGAACTGCTGGTCAATCAGCGCATCACCGGGCGCGGCAGCGACCGCGACGTGCGGCATGTCGAGCTGTCGCTGGAGGGCTCGGGTCTGAGCTATCAACCGGGCGATGCGCTCGGTATCTGGCCGGAAAACGCTCCGGCCCTGGTCGAGCGGGTGCTGGATACCCTGCGGCTGGATGGCGAGGCCACGGTCAGCGTGGCGGGTCGGGAAACTCGACTCGCGCAGGCTCTCGGTCGGCACCGCGAACTGACCCGACTGTCGCGCCCGTTCGTGGTGGCTCACGGCGAGCGCGCCGGCTCCGCGCCACTGGTCGAGCTGGCCGGCGACGGTGCCGCGCTGCGCACCTGGTTCGAATCGCATCAGGCGATCGACCTGTTCGAGCAATGGCCGGCGGACTGGTCGGCGCAGGAACTGGTCGATGCCTTGCCCGGCCTGAGCCCGCGCCTGTATTCGATCGCCTCAAGCCCGGCCGAGTACGGCAGCGATGTGCATCTGACCGTGGCCGTGGTGCGCGAACGAGCGGATGGCGGCACGCGCTGGGGCGCGGCCTCGGGCCAGTTGGCCCGGCTCGATGAAGGCGCAGCGCTGAACGTGTTCGTCGAAGCCAACGAACGCTTCCGGCTGCCGGCCGACGCCAGCCGCGATGCGATCATGATCGGCCCTGGCACCGGCGTTGCGCCGTTTCGGGCGTTCGTCCAGCAGCGCGTCGCCCAGGGCGCCACCGGCCGCAATTGGCTGGCGTTCGGCGCGCGGCGGTTCCGCGACGATTTTCTGTATCAACTCGAATGGCAGCGTGCGCTGAAGCAGGGCCATCTGCATCGACTGGATCTGGCGTTCTCGCGCGATGGCGCCCGGCGCGTGTACGTGCAGCAGCGGCTGCTTGAGAACGGCCGCGAGCTATTCGACTGGCTGGAAACCGGTGCGCATCTGTATGTCTGCGGCGCCATCGCCATGGGCAAGGACGTGCATCGCGCCCTGGTCGAGGTGGTCGCCCGTCACGGCGCGCGCAGCGCCGAGGACGCCGAAGATTACCTTCTTCAGTTGCAGCAGCAGGGCCGTTACGCGCGGGACGTTTACTGATGAGCGGCTCGGTTGAAACCATCAAGCGCGACAGCCGCAGGCTGCGCGGCACGCTGCTGGAAAGCCTGGCCGATCCGGTCACCGGGGCGCTGGCCGAGCCGGATACCGTGCTGCTCAAGTTCCATGGCAGCTACCAGCAGGATGATCGCGACATCCGCGACGAGCGTCGGCGCGCCCTGCTCGAGCCCGATTACCAGTTCATGATCCGCACCCGCACGCCGGGCGGCGTGGTCAGCCCCGATCAGTGGCTGAAGATGGACGCCATTGCCACGCGCTATGGCAATGGCGGCCTGCGGGTCACCACGCGCCAGGCATTCCAGTTTCACGGCGTGATCAAGGGCGAGCTGAAACCTACCTTGCAGGCGATCAATGCCGCGCTGATCGACACCATCGCGGCCTGTGGCGATGTCAACCGAAACGTGTTGGTGGCGGCCAATCCGGAGCAGTCGGCGGTGCATGCCGCTGTCTACCGGCAGGCTGCCGACCTGTCTGATCGCCTGTTGCCGCGCACCCGCGCCTACTACGAAATCTGGCTCGATGAAGAGAAGGTGGCCGACAGTGGCGAAGAGGAAGAACCGCTGTACGGCCCTACCTATCTGCCGCGCAAGTTCAAGACCGCCTTCGCGGTGCCGCCGATCAACGATGTCGATGTGTTCGCCCATGACCTGGGCTACACGGCAATCATCGAAGACGGCGAACTGGTCGGCTACAACCTCAGCGTCGGCGGCGGCATGGGCGCCAGCCATGGCGATCCCGAAACCTACCCGCGCTTGGCGGACACGATCGGCTTCGTGACTCCGGATCAGGTCGTCCCGGTCGCCGAGGCGGTGATGACCGCACAGCGCGATCACGGCAATCGCGCGGTGCGAAAGCGCGCCCGCCTCAAGTACACCATCGACGACCACGGCATCGACTGGTTCAGATCGGAAGTGGAGCGACGCGCGGGGTTTGCGCTGGCGCCGGCCCGGCCCTGCGCCTTCGAGCACACCGGCGATCGCTACGGCTGGGTCGAAGGCGACAACGGAAATTGGCACCTCACCCTGTGGATTCCCGCGGGGCGGATCATCGACCGGCCGCAAAGCCCTTGGCTGACCGGGCTGCGCGAGGTGGCGCGGCTGGGCATGGGCCACTTCCGGATGACCGCCAACCAGAATCTGCTGATCGCCGATGTGCCGGCCGACCGTCGCGAGGCCATCGACGCGCTGATTGCCGCCCATGGCCTGGACGCCTATCGCCGGGTGAGTGTGCTGGCCCGTCAGGCGCTGGCCTGCGTGGCGCTGCCGACCTGCGGCCTGGCGATGGCCGAGGCCGAGCGCTACCTGCCCGACATCACCGCGCGCCTGGATGCCCTGCTGGCCAAATACCGACTGAGCGATGCGCCGATACTGCTGCGCATTTCCGGCTGCCCCAATGGCTGCTCGCGGCCGTACCTGGCCGAGATCGCTTTGGTCGGCAAGGGACCGGGCCGCTACAACCTGTTCCTTGGCGCCGATGGCCGCGGCCAGCGCCTGAGCCGGCTGTATCGAGAAAATCTCGACGAGACCGAGCTGTTGTCCGAACTCGAACCGCTGCTGGCCGCTTACGCCGCCGGACGCGCGCCGAGCGAAGGCTTCGGCGACTTCCTCACCCGCACCGGCGTGCTGGATCCTGCCGCCGCTTCCGGCTGAGCCGCCCTGACGTTCGATTACGGACCCGCTGTCATGACCACTGTACTTCCCGAACCGCTGACCGCCGCCGAGGACGACCGCGCCTTGGCCACCCTGAATGCCTGGCTGGAGGGGCAAAGCGCGCAGACCCGCGCCAGCTGGGCGCTGGAGCGATTGGCTGGCGTGCATGTCATGTCTTCGAGTTTTGGCGCCCAGTCGGCCGTGCTGCTGCATCTGATGACCCGGCTGCGGCCTGACCTGCCGGTGATTCTGGTCGATACCGGTTTCCTGTTTCCGGAAACCTACGCATTCATCGACCAACTCAGCGAACAGCTCGACCTGAACCTGAAGATTGTCCGTCCCGAGCTCAGCCCGGCCTGGATCGAGGCCCGCCACGGCAAACTGTGGGAAGCCGGGCTGGAAGGGTTGAACCACTACAACCGCCTGGCCAAGGTGGAGCCGATGCGCCGCGCGCTGGATCAGGCCGAGGCCCGAACCTGGTTTTCCGGACTGCGCCGCGGGCAGTCGGAAAGCCGCGCCAGCCGGTCGGTGCTGGAACTGCAATGGGGCCGCTGGAAAGTCCACCCGATCATCGACTGGACCGACCGCGACATCGGCCGATACCTGAGCAAACACGGCCTGCCCTACCACCCGCTGTGGCACGATGGTTACGTGTCGATCGGCGATATCCACACCACCCGACCGTGGCGCGAAGGCATGCGCGAGGAAGACACCCGATTCTTCGGACTCAAGCGCGAGTGCGGGATTCACCTTGACGCCTGAGTGGGTTGGACAGGCCTGTAGGCGACGCCGGTCAGTCCGCCATCGGCCACGACGGCGGCGCGCCCCACTTGGGCACCAGTGCGCCCGATGCCGCGCGCCGCAGGTCGTGGCGATCCAGCCAGGGCGCCAGGGCCAGGATCAGTTCGAGCGTGTAGTTTCGCGCTACCCGGCCGGATGGCAGGACCGCCCAGGCCACGCACTCGCGCAGCGCGGCCGGTGCGGGGAGGACGGAGAAGCCTGCTTCGCCGTCTGGGTCCAGGGCCATTTCGGCCAGCAGCCCCACGCCCATTCCGGCCTGGACGTAGGTCTTGATCAAGTCGGCGTCGCGCGCGGTGACCGTGATATTGGCGCGCAGCCCCTCGCGCGACAGCGCCCGCTGCAGCGAGGAATCCGGGCGCAGCGAGGACTCATAGCTGACCAGCGGCCAGGCCGCCAGGTCGGCCAGTGAGGGTGGCTCGGCTTGGGTGGCCAGCGGGTGGCCGGCAGGCACCAGCACTTTGCGCGACCAGCGGAACAGCGGCACCGCCAGCCCGCCGTCGGGGGCCAGCGAGGAGGTCGAGATCAGCGCCAGATCGGCTTCGCCAGCGCTGAGCCGCTGCATCACTTCGGCATCGCCGGCCGGCTCCAGGCGCAGATTGAGATCGGGGAATTCCTGCCGCAGCCGGGACAGCGCCGGCGGCAGCACGAAGCGCGCCAGGGTATGGGTGGTGACCACGCTGAGCGTGCCGGTGGCGTCGCCGCGCTGATTGGCGGCATGGGCACGGATGTTTTCCGCCTCGGCCAGAATGCGCCGGGCCCGCTCGACGATTGCCCGTCCATCCGGCGTGAGCGTTTCCAGACTGCGGCCCCGGCGGACGAACAACAGGGTGCCCAGCCGTTCTTCCAGTTGCTTGAGCTGCTTGGACAGCCCGGACTGGGTGGCGTGCACGTGTTCGGCGGCCTGAGTGATGTTCAGCCCGGCGTCGACGATGGCGACGAGGTAGCGCAACTGGGTGAGGGTCATGGCAGCCGATGTCCGGGTGGCGAAATCGCCCCGTGCCGGCCAGCGGCGTCTGTCGCCGGCCGGATTCCGGGGAATCGATGAGCTGACCATACTGCGGCGCAGCAAATGCTGTAAAGGCATATAAAGTGCGCTGTTCATGACTCGGAAGCATAAGCTTACGGTCAGCCTTCATTTCCGCGCCGCCGGCCGACCGGCGTAGGGTCGGAGTCTGGCTTTCGTGTCGGTAGTTGCCGTGTCGCACCCCGAGTCGCATCCGAATCACAACCTGCCAAGCCTCTATCCGCTGTTCGCCGATCTGCGCGGTCGCCGCGTGCTGGTGATCGGCGCGGGGCCGGTCGCCGCGCGCAAGATCGCCCCGCTGCTCGACGCCGGTGCCCGGGTTGCGGTGGTCGCGCAAGCGCTGGGCGAGCAGGTGTCCAGCTGGCTGGCCGCCGGCCGGCTCGATCATCAGGGCAGGCAGTTCTCGCCCGATCAGCTCGACGCCGCCTGGCTGGTGATCGCCGCCACCGACGACTCTGCGCTCAACGCCCAGGTCCGTGCCGAAGCCGATGCGCGCCGGGTGTTCTGCAACGTGGTCGATCAGGCCGCGCTGTGCAGTTTTCAGGTGCCGGCGGTGATCGAGCGCGGTCCGATCCGGGTGGCGGTATCCAGCGGCGGTGCGGCGCCGGTGCTGGCCCGGCAGATCCGCGAGCGGCTGGAATCGCTGCTCGACGACACGCTTGGCCCGCTGGCCGAGCTGATGGCGCGCTGGAAATCGCGGGTTCGCGCCCGATTGCCGGAGATTCCGATTCGGCGCCGGTTCCTCGAATCGCTGGCGGATGGCGAAGTAGGGCGATTGCTTCGCCAAGGCCGCGCCGCGCAGGCCGACGCCGCGCTGGCGCAGGCGCTCGATCAGGCGCAGACCCGGCCGCCCGGCCGGGTGTCCCTGGTGGGCGCCGGGCCCGGCGATCCGGGGCTGGTGACGCTCAAGGCGCTGCGTCGGCTGCAGGAGGCCGACGTGATACTGCACGATCAGCTTGTCGACGCCGCGATCCTCAAGCTGGCCCGACGAGACGCCGAGTTCATCGAGGTCGGCAAGCGCGGCGGCGGCAAGTGCACCCGGCAGGAAACCATCAATGCCTTGCTGCTGCGCCACGCGCGCGCCGGGCTGCGGGTGGTGCGGCTCAAGGGCGGCGATCCGTTCGTGTTCGGTCGCGGCGGCGAGGAGCTGGCATTTCTGCGCTGGCACGGTGTGGCCTGCGAAGTGGTGCCGGGCATCACCGCCGCGCTGGCCTGCGGCGCCTATGCCGGTATTCCGCTCACTCACCGCGATCACGCGCAATCGCTGCGTCTGGTGACCGCGCACTGCCGCGATTCGCTGGATACCCTCGATTGGCGCGCGCTGGCCGAGGAGCGGCAGACCCTGGCCATCTACATGGCCGTCGGCCGGTTGGACACGCTCAGGGCAAAGCTGATCGAATACGGGCGCGCGCCCGACACTCCGTTCGCCATCATCGAAAACGGCAGCCGCCCCGATCAACGGGTGGTGGTCGGTCGACTCGACACCCTGGCCGAATCCGCGCGAGTGCACGCGGTGCAGTCGCCCGCGCTGGTCGTCATCGGCGAAGTGGCGGCGCTGGCGGAGTCGCTGCACTGGTTCGGCGCACCGCCGATCAGGGGCTTGCCGGTGCGGCTGGCGCTGGCAGCCGCCTGACCGACCCGACCGACAAACCCCGTTCAAGTTATGGAACAACCAACCCAAACCACGGAACCGACATGATTCATGAAAGCATTCTCGACACCATCGGCCGCACGCCCATCGTCCGGCTTCCCCGCATCGCGCCTTCGCATGTCGAGCTGTATGCCAAGGTCGAGGCGTTCAATCCCGGCGGTTCGGTCAAGGACCGGCTGGCGCTGGCCATCATTCTGGATGCCGAAAAGCGCGGCGTACTGGCGCCCGGCCAGACCGTGGTCGAGGCGACATCGGGCAACACCGGCATTGCGCTGGCGATGGTGTGCGCGGCGCGCGGCTATCGGTTCGTGGCGGTGATGACGGAAACCTTCTCCATCGAACGGCGCAAGCTGATCCGCGCCTACGGCGGCAAGGTGATCCTCACGCCGGCCGCCGAGCGCGGCTCCGGCATGGTGCGCCGGGCCGAAGAGCTGGCCGAGAAACACGGCTGGTTCCTGGCCCGCCAGTTCGAAAACGAGGCCAACCCGGCCTATCACCGAAACACCACCGGCCCGGAAATCCTGCGCGATTTCGCTGGGCGCCGGCTGGATTATTTCGTCAGCGGCTGGGGCACTGGCGGCACCCTCACCGGCGCCGGCGAGATGCTCAAGCTGGCCCGCCCCGAGGTGAAGATCGTCACCACCGAACCGGCCGGCGCCGCGCTGCTCAAGGGCGACCCGTGGCAGCCGCACAAGATCCAGGGCTGGACGCCGGACTTCGTGCCCAAGGTGCTCAACCGCGACGTGGTCGACCAGAACATTCCGGTCGACGACGTGCTGGCCCGCGACACCGCCCGACGCCTGGCGATCGAAGAAGGGGTGTTCGTCGGCATTTCCGCTGGCGGCACGCTGGCCGCCGCGCTGCGCGTGGCCGACCAGGCCGAGCCCGGCAGTGTGATCCTGACCATGCTGCCCGACACCGGCGAGCGCTACCTCAGCACGTTCCTGTTCGAAGGCGTGTCCGAAGGATCCGACGACGAGTGGCTGGCGGCGCTGGATTCCGCCGCCGCCTGAGCGGTTCGGTCCGGTTGGGTGCCGCTTGGGGCGGCACCCTGCGCCGCAGCGAGTGGCCCGGCTTCGGCCGAAGGCCGAAGGCCGGGGACGCCGGTTGCAAAGTTTCTCGTGATGGACGATTACTGCCGGGTCGAAAGGGCGGCGCCGCGCGCAGCGGGCGGATGCGGGCTTCCGCTGCATGGCCGGCTTCCCGGATTCCCCATGATTCGCAAGCCGGCGCAGGCCATCTCGGCAATCGGAGGCTGGCCGAATGACGGAATAAGAATCGCATGCTGCAAATCTATATCGCTTCATGCGCATAAAAGAGTTGACAGGTGCCGGATGGCGCAGTAATTTGGCGCCATCCGACTCATCGAGACCGGTCGAGGGACAGGCCCTACGACACCGGGGCAACCAGCAGAACATCGCCAGGTGCCAATTCCTGCGGTAGCGTCGCTACCGGAAGATGAGCCGTAATCGCGCCTCCAGGGCCGGTTACGTCACGTCCCGCCGCGCTCTCGCCGGGTCGGATTCGCCAGGAGTCCGACCATGAGCTGCGCCGAAATCGTCCCGCCGAAAATTGAAGTCGACGCCCCGGTGCTGGTCAGCACCGAGGCCGACGTGGTCGGTGAGCTGGACGGCTGTCCCGCCCGACTGCGCATTGGCCACGCGCGACTGGGACGGCTGGACGCCCCGTGCATCGTTGCGCTTGGCGGCATTTCCGCCGCGCGCAATGCCGGCGACTGGTGGTCGGCCCAGGTCGGCCCCGGGCGGGCGCTGGACACCACGCGCTACTGCGTACTCGGCATCGATTACATCAACCGATTGCCGGCCGGATGGCGCGGCGTGACGCCTTACGACCAGGCCGCCGCGCTGAAAGCGGTGCTCGACGACTTGGGCATTGTTCGCATCGAAGCCTTCGTTGGCGCCTCCTACGGCGGCGCGGTGGCGATGGCATTCGCCGAGCGATGGCCGGAGCGGGTCGGCGCGCTGTTGGTGCTGTCGATGGCCGACCGGCCCTCGCCGATGGCCTCGGCCCTGCGCGCGCTGCAGCGCGACCTGCTTCGCCTTGGCGTCGAGCGCGGCTTCGAAGCCGAGGCGGTTGCCATGGCGCGGGCCCTGGCGGTGACCACCTATCGCAGCGAGATCGAATTCACCGAGCGGTTCTCCGGCCCGGCCCGCTACGAGAACGGCCGCTGGCGGTTGCCCGTCGAAGATTATCTGCACGCCCAGGGCGCACGATTCGCCACGCGCTTCGATGCCGAGGCGTATCGGGTGCTGTCGGAATCGCTCGATCTGCATCGCGTCGATCCGGCCCGTCTGTCCACGCCGCTGCGTCTGTTGGCGGTCGAACAGGACCGCCTGGTGCCGTGCGCCGACATCCTGGCGCTGGCCCGCCGCACCGGTGCCAGCGCCACCTGCATTTCCTCGACCTACGGCCACGACGCCTTCCTCAAGGAAGTCGAGCAGGTTGCACGCTGGCTGACCGACGGCCTGTCTGCCCTGACCCGAATGCGTCGACCGACGCCGACCGCCTGAGCCCGACTTCATCACCCCCGCATTACCAGGATTCCGCCATGACCACGCACTCCGCCACCCGCGCCGTTCGCGCCGGCATCGACACCGACTCGGCTTACGGCGCTGTCGTGCCGCCGCTGCATCTGAGCACCAACTTCTCGTTCGCTGGCCTCGACGGCAAGCGCAAATACGACTACACCCGCAGCGGCAACCCGACCCGCGACCTGCTGGCCAACGCGCTGGCCGATCTGGAAGGCGGCGCCGGCGCCGTGGTCACCGCCAGCGGCATGGCGGCCGTGGCCCTGTGTCTGGAATTGCTCAGCCCCGGCGACCTGCTGATCGTGCCGCACGATTGCTATGGCGGCTCGCATCGGCTGTTCAAGGCCTGGGCGGCCAAGGGGCGGTTCGAGCTGGCGGTGGTCGATTTCCATCACCCGACCGAACTCGGTGCCGCCCTGGCGCGCGGACCGGCGCTGGTCTGGATCGAAACACCCAGCAACCCGCTGCTGCGCATCACCGACATCCGCCACGTCGCCGGCGCCGCGCACGAGGTCGGCGCGCTGGTGGTGGTCGACAACACCTTCCTGTCGCCCGCCCTGCAGCAGCCTATCGCGCTCGGCGCGGATCTGGTGGTGCATTCGACCACCAAGTACATCAACGGCCACAGCGACGTGGTTGGCGGCGCGGTGGTGGCGAAGGACGTCGAACTGGCCGAGCGGCTGACCTGGTGGGCCAACTGCACCGGGGTGACCGGCGCGCCCTACGACAGCCATCTCACCCTGCGCGGCCTGCGCACCCTGAACGTGCGCCTGCGCGCCCATCAGGAAAACACTCTGGCTCTGGTCGAGCGGCTCAACGGCCATCCGGCGGTGGCCAAAGTGCATTTTCCCGGCTTGGCCGATCACCCCGGTCACGCACTTGCCGCGCGGCAACAGTCGGGCTTCGGCGCCATGCTCAGTTTCGATCTGCACGGGGCCGAGGCGGCGGTGCGCGCCTTCGTCGACGGCCTAACTTGCTTCACCCTGGCCGAATCGCTGGGCGGCGTGGAAAGCCTGATCGCCCACCCGGCCAGCATGACCCATGCCGCCATGCCGCCCGAGGCGCGCCAGGTTGCCGGCATCGGCGATGGCCTGCTGCGCATTTCGGTGGGCATCGAAGACCCGCGCGATCTGTGCGCCGATATCGATGCGGCGCTGGCCCGCGTCGAGGCGCTGGCCGCGCGCAGTGCCGGTGTGGCGGCCCTGCCGTCGGCTGAAAAACGCGTCGGCGAGGCGTCGAAATGACCGGCGCCGATCAGTCGTCCGGCGCCCGCGTCGCCCTGATCGGCACCGGCCAGGTTGCCCAGGCCTTGGCCCAGCGCATCGACCGTCAGCGCAGCCGGCTTGGCCGCAACGGCCTTGCGCTGGTGCAGGTGTTCAACTCGCGCGGCGCCGAACGTCCGCATGCCGCCGACTGGCTATCGCCCGTGCGTCGGCTGGCCGCACAACCTCGCCATGCCGCCACCGATCGGCCGCCGCTGATCGATGACCGCATCGATCTGGTCATCGACCTCAGCGCCAGCGATGCCGTGGCCGCCGAGCACGCACACTGGCTGGCGCGCGGCCTGCGCGTGGTGACCGCCAACAAGCGCGGTCTGGGCGAGGGCGCGGCACGCGCCGAGGCGATCCGCGCGGCGACCGGCAACTTCCAGTCCTACGGTGACAGCGCCACGGTTGGAGCCGGCTTGGGCGGCGTGCGCCGACTGCGCGAACTCGACGCCTGCGGCGAGCAGGTCTATTCGATTGCCGGGGTCCTGTCCGGCACCTTGGCCTGGCTGTTCGACCGTTTCGACGGCAGCCGCCCGTTCTCCGAACTGGTCCGCGAGGCACACGCCCAGGGTTTCACCGAGCCCGACCCGCGCGAAGACATCGCCGGCACCGATGTGGTGCGCAAACTGCGCATCCTGGCCCGCGCAGTGGGCTGGCCGGTGCCTGACGACGCCGTCGAAATCGACCCGCGCCTGCACTGCGCCGGCAGCAGCGACCCGTGGGACGACATCGCCGCCCTCGACCCCGGCATGGCCGAACTGCTGAGCACGCGCCCCGACCCACAGGCTCGCCCGGCAGTAGTCGCTCGCGCCGAACCCGAGCGTTTGCGCGTGGCCCTCGAATGGCTGCCGGCAACCGACCCGCTGGCCCAGCGCAGCGGTTGCGACAACGCCATCGTCATCCACAGCGAACGCTACAACGACCGCCCCCTCGTCCTGCGCGGCCCCGGCGCCGGCCCCGAGCTGACTGCAGCGGCAGTGCTGGAGGATGCGCTCAATGCCGTGTCGGCGCGCAGCTGGAAGTCGGCGCGCGGACACGCCTCGAACCGGGCCGCCTTACCCGCGGCCCGAAGCGTCGGGACAACTTTCCGGCGGTGAGCCCACCGCGGCCGCTCTCGCGAATCCCCGAAGCATCCATCCGCAGGCGGCTTAGTCCAACGCGGTTTATCTGTCGCGCAAAGCACTGCGCCATGGCTGTTGCTATGCCGGCGCGACAGATAAGCGGTTTAGGCGACACGAGCTCATGAACAGGGCCGAAGCCGTGCTGCGCGACATGATGGAGGCCGGCACGCTTCGATCCGTCATTGATCGCCGCTTCGCGCTCAGCGAGACCGCCGAGGCGATCGAGTACATGGAACAGGGCCGCAGCCGCGGAAAGAACGTCATCACCGTCGTTCAGGAAAACGTTTCGGCGGGCCAGCGGGAATCCGGGCAATGAAAAAGCGCGCAACCGGAGTCGCGCGCTTTCTTTCAATCGCAAGAAACCGCGCGCCTCAGTAGCGGTAGTGCTCCGGCTTGTACGGCCCTTCGACCGGCACGCCGAGGTAGGCGGCCTGTTCGTCGGTCAGGGTGGTGAGCTTTACGCCGATCTGCTCGAGGTGCAGGCGGGCCACTTCCTCGTCGAGCTTCTTGGGCAGGCGGTAGACGGTCTTCTCGTATTCGTCCTTGTGCTGCCACAGGTCGATCTGGGCCAGGGTCTGATTGCTGAAGCTGTTGGACATCACGAACGCCGGGTGGCCGTGGGCGCAGCCGAGGTTGACCAGGCGGCCTTCGGCCAGCAGGTAGATGCTGCGGCCGTTGGCGAAGGTGTAGCGGTCCACCTGCGGCTTGATGGTCTCTTTCCTGACGCCTTCGGCGGCATTGAGCCGTTCGACCTGGATCTCGTTGTCGAAGTGGCCGATGTTGCAGACCAAGGCGTTGTTCTTCATGCCCTGCATGTGCTCGAGGGTGATGATGTCCTTGTTGCCGGTGGTGGTGACGAAGATGTCGGCCTCGTGCAGCACGTCTTCGATGCGCTTGACCTCGAAGCCCTCCATCGCCGCCTGCAGGGCGTTGATCGGGTCGATTTCGGTGATGATCACCCGCGCGCCCAGGCCGCGCAGGCTGTGCGAGCTGCCCTTGCCGACATCGCCGTAGCCGCAGACCACGGCCACCTTGCCGGCGATCATCAGATCGGTGGCCCGCTTGATGGCATCGGCCAGCGACTCGCGGCAGCCGTAGAGGTTGTCGAACTTGGACTTGGTGACCGAGTCGTTGACGTTGATCGCCGGCACCAGCAGCTTGCCGGCTTCCATCATCTGGTACAGGCGATGCACGCCGGTGGTGGTTTCCTCGGACACGCCGCGCCAGTCTTTGGCCACCGTGGCCCAGAAGCCCGGGCGCTCGCTGCGGGTGCGCTTGAGCAGGTTCTTGATCACCTGCTCCTCGTGGTTGGCGCCGGGCTGGTCGACCCAGTCGTCGCCGTTTTCCATGTCCAGGCCCTTGTGGATCAGCAGGGTGGCATCACCGCCGTCGTCGACGATCAGCTCCGGGCCGGTCATGCCTTCGTGGGTGAGCATGTCGAGGGTGCAGTCCCAGTATTCCTCCAGCGACTCGCCCTTCCAGGCGAACACCGGAATGCCGGACGCGGCGATGGCGGCGGCGGCGTCATCCTGGGTGGAAAAAATGTTGCAGCTGGCCCAGCGCACATTGGCGCCCAGCGCGCTCAGCGTTTCGATGAGCACGGCGGTTTCCTTGGTCATGTGCAGCGAGCCGGACAGGCGTACGCCCTTGAGCGGCTGCAGCGGCGCGTACTTGGCGCGGATCTGCATCAGACCGGGCATTTCTTCCTCGGCCATGCGGATGCGGCGACGGCCGAGGTCGGCCAGCGAAATATCGCGGACTTTGTAATCGTGCGCGGGCGATGATTTGACGACTGCGTTCATGGCGATTCTCCGTGAGTTATCGGGGAACGGGCGCCGTTGAAGCAATGGTGCCGCGCCGAGCCTGGCCTGCCTCTCGCAGGTCGCAGCGCCCCTCGTCGCGGGTTTGACCGACCATTATACGAGGCTGGCGCGTGTTTGCCGTGAAGCGGACGCAAACGCGGGAAAGGCCGCCGTCCCTGGCGAAGGCGTCTTCCGAAAAACCTATTGGCCGTTGGCAGGAGGCCTTTAATCCTGCGGCCCGGCCGACAGCTGCCCGGAGCCGGTTGCTTTGGCCGCCTGACCGTCGGGTTCCGATCCGTGCGTCGGACGGGTGGCTACGGTCGGGCCGACGCCCGTGTGAGACGGTTGCCATTGGAACGCGCGGCCTTGCGCCGCGAACCCGCTTCGCCGAACGCGGTCTGACCCCCGGACAACTTCACGGAACCTCGCTCATGCCCTTCTTCGAACGCTCAGTTGCTGGAACGAGTCCGCCGCCGCGCGTTGTCATTGTCGGTGCCGGATTTGCCGGCCTGTCGGCGGCGCGCGCCCTGGCCGGCGTTGACGTCGCGATCACCCTGATCGACAGACGCAACTTCCACCTGTTCCAGCCGCTGCTCTATCAGGTGGCTACCGCCGGCCTGACGCCTTCGGACATCGCCTGGCCGATCCGCAGCATCCTGCGCGATCAGCGCAATGTCCGGGTGGTGCTGGGTACCGTGACCGGTGTCGATCGGGACCGTCGCCGGGTGACGGTATCGGATGGCGATTGCTTCGAGTACGACTGGCTGATCCTGGCCACCGGGGCTACCCACAATTATTTCGGCAACGAGCACTGGGCCAGTTTCGCTCCCGGACTGAAGCGCGTCGACGACGCCACCACGATTCGCAGGCGGATCCTGTTGGCGTTCGAGCGGGCCGAGCTGAGTGACGATCCCGATCAACGCCGGCGCCTGATGAGCTTCGTCATCGTCGGTGGTGGGCCAACCGGCGTCGAGCTGGCCGGCGCCATCGCAGAGCTGGCGCGCAAGGCGCTGGCCCGCGATTTTCGCCGGATCGACCCGCGCCAGACCCGCATAACCCTGCTGCAGGGTGGCTCGCGGCTGCTGCCGGGCTTTCCCGAAAAGCTTTCCCGCCACGCCGCGCAGGCGCTGGAATCGCTCGAGGTGGAGGTGCGCACCGATGCGCGCGTGACCGCGTGCGATGGCGAGGGTGTCTGGCTGGGCGATGAGCAGGTGCTGGCCAATACCGTGCTGTGGGCCGCTGGCGTATCGGCCTCGCCGGCGGCCGATTGGGCGGGAGCACTCAGCGACGGCGCCGGAAGGGCCTGTGTCGGTCCGGACTTGAGCGTGCCCGGCGAGCCACGCATTTTCGTCGTCGGCGACACTGCGGCCATGTCCGGCAGCGATGGCGAACCGGTACCCGGCATCGCGCCGGCGGCCAAGCAGGCCGGTCGCTACGTCGCTTCGGTCATCGCCGCAGACATCGCCGGCCGTTCCAGACCGGGGCCATTTCGCTATCGCCACATGGGCAGCCTCGCCACCATCGGACGGCATCAGGCGGTGATCGATTTCGGCCGGATCACGCTGTCGGGCTGGCCGGCTTGGTGGGTATGGGGCCTGGCCCACGTGTACTTTCTGATCGGCATGCGCAACCGTCTGCTGGTGGCGATGCAGTGGTTCTTCAGCTACATCACCTTCGGTCGCGGCGCGCGCCTGATCGCCGGCACCGAAGCCGACGCGGGACCGCGTGCGAATGCGAACCGCGCCACCGATCAACCACCGAAGCCGCCCGGTTGAACCGGCGATCGACCCCGCTGGACCGGCGGGCTTCGCGGGGTGGTGAGGGCAGAAGAAACCGGCAAACACGACCTTGTATTCTGCGCCGGCAGCGCATCGGCCGAGCCATCGGAGACGTCGCCTTTCTCGTGCTGCGCTCCCGTTTGGCATTGCCCGGTTGCCCGATGCCAGGCGCTGACGAGCGCTTGCGGCCAAACGAAACGGGCCGCTCTCGCGGCCCGTCGTGTCTCGCAGCGATATCGGGCCGACGCGCTACTTGAGCTTCGCGTCCGCGCGAAGCGCTTCGGCGCGATCGGTTTTCTCCCAGGTGAAGGCGGTGAACGGTTCGGTCTGCTTCTTGACCTTCTTGCCGTTCTCGATCTGTTCCCAGTGATAGACGCAGTTTTCGATCGGCTCGCGGCCGAAGTGGCCGTAGGCGGCGGTGCGCTGGTACATCGGATGCACCAGGTCGAGCATCTTGAGGATGCCGTAGGGGCGCAGGTCGAAATGGCCGCGGATCAGCTTTTCTATGGCGTGATCGGGAATCTTGCCGGTGCCGAAGGTGGTGACCGAGATCGAGGTCGGTTCGGCCACGCCGATGGCGTAGCTCAGCTGCACTTCGCAACGCCCCGCCAGCCCGGCAGCGACCACGTTCTTGGCGACGTAGCGGGCCGCATAGGTGGCCGAGCGATCGACCTTGGACGGGTCCTTGCCGGAAAAGGCGCCGCCACCGTGACGGGCCCAGCCGCCGTAGGTGTCGACGATGATCTTGCGCCCGGTCAGCCCGGCGTCGCCGACCGGTCCGCCGATCTCGAACTTGCCGGTCGGATTGATGTGGTACTTGGTGCCCTTGTGCAGCCACTTCTCGGGCAGCACGGGCTTGAGGATGTACTCGCGCACCGCCTCGACCAGATCCTTGTGCTTGATGTCCGGGTCGTGCTGGGTGGACAGCACCACGGCGTCGATGGCGGCCACTTTGCCGTTCTCGTAGCGCAGGGTGACCTGACTCTTGGCGTCCGGGCGCAGCCACGGCAGCGGAGAATTCTTCTTCTTGCGCACCTTGGACTGCTGCTCGACCAGTCGGTGCGAGTAGTGGATCGCCGCCGGCATCATCGCCTTGGTTTCGGTGGTGGCGTAGCCGAACATCAGGCCCTGATCGCCGGCGCCCTGTTCTTCGGGCTTTTTCTGCTTCTTTTCGTGGCCGTCGACGCCCTGGGCGATATCCGGCGATTGCTTGCCGATCAGATTGAGCACGCCGCAGGTGGCGCCGTCGAAGCCGACCGTGGAGCTGTCATAGCCGATATCGGTGATCACCTTGCGGGTCAGCGCTTCCAGGTCGACCCAGGCGCTGGTGGTGATCTCGCCGGCGACGATCGCCACGCCGGTCTTCACCAGGGTTTCGCAGGCGACGCGCGCGCGGGGGTCCTGGGCCAGGATGGCGTCGAGCACGGCGTCGGAAATCTGGTCGGCGACCTTGTCCGGGTGCCCTTCGGAGACCGATTCGGAGGTAAACAGGTAGCTGCTCATTTCGGGTGAATATCCTTTGATTCGGATGAAAGGATGAACGAACCGCGCATCATACTACGGTACGCATCGGTATGCATCGCATGGGGCCGTGCGTCGACCGGATAGTCTGCGCACATTCCGGCGGGCAGCGCGCTCATGCCGCTGCCGCCCAGCGCTCGACAGAGCCATCGGACACGGCCTGAAAGTAGGATCGGGTCAGCGCGATCTGCTGGCGCGCGCACTCGGTGGCGTTGACGGCGCTGCGAAACGCCGCCGCCGTCGAATCCGGTAGGCCAGAGGCGCCCTTGGCATACCAGCCCAGGTGTTTGCGTGCGATCCGCACGCCGGCCAGTTCGCCGTAGAAGGCGTGCAGTTGCTCCAGGTGGCCGATCAGCGTGTCGCACACCTGTGCCGGCGCGGGCTTCGCGAGGCGCTCGCCGGTTTGCAGATAGTGCGCGATCTCGCGGAAGATCCACGGCCGGCCCTGGGCGGCGCGGCCGATCATCAGGCCATCGGCGCCGGTATGGCGCAGCACCCGCAGGGCGGCTTCGGGACCGTCGATGTCGCCGTTGGCGAGCACCGGAATGCCCACGGTGGCTTTCACTTCGGCGATGGTGTCGTATTCGGCCTGCCCATTGTAGAGCTGGTCGCGGGTGCGGCCATGCACGGCCAATGCCGCAATACCGCTGGCCTCGGCAATTGCCGCGATGGCGAGGGCATTGCGCTGTCCGGCAGCCCAGCCGGTGCGGATCTTCAGGGTTACCGGCACGTCCACCGCGCGCACCACTGCATCGAGAATCCGGGCCACCAGCCGCTCGTCGCGCATCAGCGCCGAGCCGGCCCAGGCCTTGCACACCTTCTTGGCCGGGCAACCCATGTTGATGTCGATGATCTGTGCGCCATTGGCGACATTGTGGCGTGCGGCATCGGCCATGCGCGTGGGGTCGGTGCCGGCAATCTGCACCGAAACCGGCGCCGGCTCTCCGGCGTGGTCCGTGCGGTGAATGGATTTGCGGGTGTGCCACAAGCGCGGGTCGGCGGTGGTCATCTCCGACACGCACAATCCGGCGCCCAGACGCTTGCACAGCATCCGGAACGGTTTGTCGGTGACGCCGGCCATGGGGGCCAGCACCAGTGGCGGGTCGATGCGGTAAGGCCCGATGTACATCCGTGCATGGTATCGCGGCACCGGGGTGGATGGCGTGTGCGCCCCACCCCGGCAGCGCTCGGGCCCGCCGGTGCCGCCAGACCGGGTTTCAGGATTCGGTGATCGGCGCTGTCGGCGCGTTGGCCTTGACCGATGCGATGCCCTTCTCGCAGCTTGCAGCGCTGGCGTACATCTGGCTTTTTCCGATGGCCTGTCCATTGCTGGCATTGAGGGTGAAGTAGATCTTGCCGTTCTTGGCGGTCTTGCGCTCGAAGTTGCCGTCGACCGCACAGTGTTTGCGTACCGATTCGATACCGTTGAGGCACGAAGCGCGGGCCTTGTAGCCCTCCGAGCCGAGAATCACCAGGCCATTGCCGGCCTTGAGGTTGAAGTAGTGCTCGCCGTTGTTGCCAACCTTGATTTCGAATTTGCCGGCCATGATCGACTCCTGATGGGGGAGGGGCACGCCGCGATGCGCTCGCGGGTCGGCATGAGCTTTGCCCAACCGGTCGTTAAAGCGGCGTGAACTGGACTCAGTCGGCCTGCACCGGGAGAAGCGGCATCGCCAGCGCGGCCCCGGCGCGCTCAGTGGAGCGGGCCGCATAGCGGTTGGCGAAGACGATGGCCTCGCGGAAATCACCCGCCAATGGCCCCGCCAATGCGGCAGCCAGCGCGCCATTGAAGGCGTCGCCTGCGCCGGTGGTGTCGACCACTTCGGCCGGCAGTCCGGCCACGCGGTAGAACTGACGGCCATCGGCGTCGGGCGAGGGCAGGGAGACGAAGCAGCCGGCGGCGCCCAGCGTGATCACCACGGTGCCTTTGATCAGGCTCCGGCACAGTGCGTGCAGCGCGGGGTCTTCGGTTTCGATCAGGGCTTCGGGGGCCAGCGCGGGGCCGCGTATGGCGCTGAGCAGCGCGCAGAATTCGGTTTCATTGGGAGTAATGATGTCGGCCAGATCGAGCAGAGACAGATCCAGCGTCGGATCGGCCGGCGCCGGATTGAGCAGGGTGAGCACACCGTGCGCGCGTGCGCTGGCAAGCGCCGCACGCACCGCCGCGGAATCGATTTCCAGTTGGGTCAGCAGCACGGCAGCGTGATGCAGCGTTTCGCCCTGCGCCGCGATGAAGGCCGTCGACAGCCGGGCATTGGCGCCGGGTGCTACGACGATCTGATTCCGGCCCTGGGAATCCACCATCACGGCCGCGCAGCCGGTCGGGCCGGCGACCCGCTCGGCGCGCAGATCCAATTCATCCTGACGGGCCAGCTCGATGGCCAGATCGGCGGGCGGATCGGCGCCGAGCGCAGTGACGAACACGGTTTCGGCGCCGGCCCGGCGCGCGGCAATGGCCTGGTTGAAGCCCTTGCCGCCCGGCCCGCTGGCATAGCTGCCGCTGACCGTCTGGCCGCTGATCGGCAACGCGGCGCAGGTCCAGACGTGGTCCTGGTTGAACGAGCCGACTACCACCACCCGGCCTGCCATGGCGATCAGATCGTGCCCAGCACGCCGGCGATGGTGGCGGTCATGAAGGTCGCCAACGAACCACCGAGCACGGCCTTGAGCCCGAACTTGGCCAGCTCGTGACGGCGTTCGGGTGCGATCCCGCCGATGCCGCCGATCTGGATCGCGATCGAGCTGAAATTGGCGAACCCGCACAGTGCATAGGTGGCGATCAGCTGGCTCTTGGCCGACAGGGTGTCTTTGATCTGGCTGAGCTCGGCATAGGCAACAAATTCATTCAGCACCACCTTGGTGCCGATCAGGCCGCCGACGCTGACCGCGTCGGCCCACGGCACGCCGATGATCCAGGCGATCGGCGCCATCACCAGACCCAGCAGCGTGGACAGGCCCAGCTCGCGGCCCAGCATTTCGTTCATGCCGGTGATCTCGCCCAGCCAGGCGATCGGCGCGTCGAGCAGGGCGATCAGCGCGATGAAAGCCAGCAGCATGGCGCCGACATTGAGCGCCAGTCGCAGGCCATCGCTGGCGCCGGCGGCTGCCGCGTCGATGACGTTGGCGGTGGTGCGTTCGATATTGGCCTTGACCTTGCCACGGGTCAGCGGCTCGCCGGTTTCCGGCACCAGAATCTTGGCGATCACCAGCGTGGCCGGCGCGGCCATGATGCTGGCCGCGATCAGGTGCTTGGCGAAGTAGCGCTGGGCTTCCGGGTCGGGTCCGCCGAGCATCTGCACGTAGGCGCCAAGCACGCCGCCGGCGATGGTGGCCATGCCGCCGATCATCAGCGCCAGCAGCTCCGAGCGAGTCATGGTGGCGATGTAGGGCTTGACCACCAGCGGCGCTTCGGTCTGCCCGACGAAGGCGTTGGCCGCCACCGACAGGGTTTCCGCGCCCGAGACGTTCATCACCTTGGTGATTACCCAGGCCATGCCCTTGACGATCGCCTGCATGATGCCCAGATGGTAGAGCACGGCCATCAGCGATGCGAAGAAGATGATGGTGGGCAAAACCTGGAAAGCGATGATGAAGCCCAGCGCATCCTGAGACGCCAGCGGGCCAAAGATGAAGCTGGAGCCTTTCTGGGTGAACCCGAGCAACGCCACGAAGCCCTCGCTGAGCGCGCCGAAGATGGCGGCACCGAACGGCGTGAGTAGCACGAAACTGGCGAACACCAATTGCAGACCCACGCCGGTGGCGACCAGCCGCCAGTCGACCGCCCGGCGATTCTCGGAAAAGGCGAGGGCAATGGCGATCAGCGCGGCGAGGCCGACAAGTCCAAACAGAATGTCGAGCATGTAATTTCCGAAGTCCAGACGATGGGGCAGACTAAGCCAGCCGATGACCGGTAACAAGCGCCGGCTGCGCCAGCCATCTCATCCGCGGGCGACCAGCCGATTGCGCCCCATCCGTTTCGCCTCGCGCAGGCGCAGGTCGGCGTGACGCATCAAGCCCGACAGTTCGGCCGCATCGTGCGGAAAGCTCGCCAGCCCGGCGCTGATCGTCACGGTAACCGGAAGGCTACCGCGCTTGGGCGAAAATGGCGTATTGGCCAATCGCTGACGCAGGCGTTCCATCAGCTCCCAGGCGGTGCCCAGCGGCAGGTGCATCAGCAATACGAATTCCTCGCCGCCGACCCGGATCAGCGGTTGCTCGCGGCCGATCGCGTCGCGCAAACAGTGCACCACATGCTGGAGCGCGCGATCTCCGACACCATGGCCGAATTCATCGTTGATGCGACGGAAGTGGTCCAGATCGATCAACGCCAGCGTCATTGTCAGATCGTCGCGCCGCGCATCGGCCAGGATTTGCGGAACCCGGTGAATCAGGTACGAGCGATTGGGCAGTCCGGTCAGTGTATCGGTGCCCGACAGCATCACCAGCCGCTGCATGCGGAACACGATGACGGCGGTGATCAAGGTGGCGATCAGCAGCACGGCGACACGCTGGATCTGGCCGGGGACATCGACCGACCCGTAAATCGGCGATGGCGACAGCGAAGCAAAACCTTCATTGGCGATCATCAGGCCAACGACCACCGCCAGGTATTGAAGTGCGGCGGTGAGCCCGATGAACAGGCTCGCCCGCCCATCGTTCTTGAGCGCCGACAGCACGATCGCCAGCACGTAGACGGCAAACACCACCTGGCTGTTCAGCGCCGCCGCAGGATGACTGGTCGCCAGCAGCACCAGCACCAGCGAGGTCAGCGTGATATCCGATGCCCCGGTCACGAACGGCAGCCACCGATGGCGCCGCGCCCGCTTGGCCAGGTGCAGCCATAGCAACGCAATCGCCAGCGCGATGACGGTGCCGCTGAGCCCTACCACAGTTTCGAACCAGCGGCCGCCGGCCAAGTGGTTGATGATCGGCAGCAGCAAAAGCAATACGGTTGCCGCCACGCGAAGCCGGGCAATGAGAAGCTCGCCACCGGCGCCGATCTCCTGCATCAGGGCATCCGGACGCTCGACCAGCGAGCGGCCCAGGCCGGACAGGGTTTCACCCAGTGTGCTCATCGCGACATGGCCGCAGACATTCGACGAAGGAAGCTGAGAATAGCGCGACCGGGCCGAAAGGGTGACACGGGGAGTGCTGATCGCGTGTTCGGCGGGTGTTGCTGTCTCGGAGATCCGTTGTGCGGCAAGCCCCGTTGAGCGGACAGCGCATCGGGGCATGTGGCACGTCGAATCAGGGGTCGCACCGCAGATCCGGCGCCGCCCGATTGCTAGGTTGCACCGAGCCCGGTCACGGCGACCCAGAAGGCCATGAGCGCGAACAGCGCGGCGGCGGCCCAGCGCGCAAGGTGCATGGGCAGGCGCTGGGCGAACCGACTGCCGAGCCAGATCACCGGCAGATTGGCCAGCAGCATGCCGATGGTGGTGCCGGTCACCACCTGCCACAAAGTGTCGAAGCGGGCGGCCAGGACGACGGTGGCGATCTGCGTCTTGTCGCCGATCTCGGCCAGAAAAAACGCGATAAGGGTAGCCACGAAGGCACCGCGTGCCGGAAGCCCGGTCGGGTCTTCTTCAAGCTTGTCCGGGACCAGCGCCCAGAGCGCAACCGCCAGAAACGAGGCGGCGACCAGCCAACGCAGGAGGTTGGGCGAAAACCAACCGGCGACCAGCGTACCCAGCCAGCCAGCCAGCGCGTGATTGGCCAGTGTGGCAACCAGGATTCCGGCAGCGATCGGTGCCGGCCGGCGATACCGGGCAGCCAGCACGAGGGCGAGCAATTGGGTCTTGTCGCCGATCTCGGCGATGGCGACGGCCAGGGTTGAAACCAGCAGTGCTTCCAATGGTGCATCCAGCCGGGCAGGGGGCTGTCATTCTACGCGGCCGGGCGGTTGGCCCGGCGCGGCGGCCGGCTCGAATCGAAGTCGACTTCGTGTCGGCCGGAATGTCAGCCCGCGCCGGGCAGCGGCTGGAGGTTCGCTCAGATCGGCTCGCCCGGCGGCGGGCGAGGCGCCTTGGGCGGCTTCGGTGGCTCGGGCGGCGAAGGGGCGCGCGGCGCTTCGATGAACCGCAGCGCGGCCGTTTCCGGCACGGTCAGCTCCAGGGTTTGCGTGCGCTGGTCGCGCTGGATCTCGAGCGTGGCCGTGCTGCCGCTCGGCAGTTGGCGCAGCGCCTGCATCACCTCACGAGGGCTGTCGACCGGCTCGCCCTGAATCGCCAGGATCACGTCGCCGGCGCGAAGGCTGTCGAGGGCGCGGCCCGGATTGAGAACCAGTGCGCCCCGCTCAACGCCGAAGTAAGCGCCGAGGTCGGCGTCGACGCTGGCCAGGTTCAGACCGCTCCAGCGCATCGCCCGGAACACGCGATGTCGGTCGCAGTCGGCGTTCTCGCCCTCGCAATCGCGAGCGTCGATGACGATCCGCTCGATGTCGATTTCCGGTGCCACGCCGTCTTCATCCAGACGCAGGTTTTCCAGATTGAAATGCTCGGTGATCCGGCGCAGCGGCTCCAGCGAACCGGCCTCCGGAGCCCAGATCATCAGGCGGTCCATTTTCTCGGCTTCCAGTGCCACCGAGGCGCGCTGATTCTCGCGGGTGTAGCCCAGCTCGACGGTATCGCCTTCCTCCAGCTCGCCGATCAGGGCGCGCGCATTGGCCAGCCGCTCGGCGGCATCGCTGCCTTCGATGTCGGTGCCGTTGACGCTGACCAGGGTGTCGCCCGACTTGAGCCCGGCGCGGTCGGCCGGGCCGCCCGGTGTGACACCGGCCAGCGTGACGTCGCCGTCCTCGCCCTCGGCCATCACCACGCCGATGATCGGTCGGCTCATGCGCATTTCGCGCAGTGCGATCACCTGCTCTTTCGCCAGGCTGCCGGCCTCGCTGGCCAGTTGGCGGGACAGCTCGGCAAACCGGCGCGAAGCTTCGGCCAGTTCCTGGCGTGCGGCTTCCAGATCCTTCTGGATGTGCTCGCGGTCCAGGCGTTTCTGTTCTTCGGCACTTTCATCCTGCGCCATCGTCAGCAAGGGCCAGGTCAGGCTGGCGATCAACAGCAAGATTCCGATGCGGGAAGTTTTCATGGCGGTTCCTCTGTCAGTAGGCCACGACCAGAGCGGCGTCGAAGGCGCGGCCCTGGCTGGCGAGTTCGAAGCGGGCCTGCTGGAGGTGGTCGAGGTCTCTCAGCAGCGTGATGCGCTGTTGCCACAGCCGCGCCTGTTCGGCCGGGTCATCGGTCGGTTGGGCCAGTTGTGCGTCGATTAATCGCAGCCGGTCCTCGATATCAAGGCCCAGCGCGGCCAGCGGCGCCGAAAACGGCAGGCCCTCATCGTGGGCGATGGACTGCTCCAGACGTGCCGACTCTGCGCGCAGGGCTGCGATGCGGGGGTCGAGATCAACGCTCGGCTGACCGGCAGGATCGATCGGCACTATCGCCGGGCGATCGGCCAGCGGCAGCACGGCAACCAGCGCCAGTGCGGCGGCGGCCAACAACCAGGCTGGATGCGGCCGACGCCGGCGGCGATGCAAGCGCTGCGCCAGTTCCGGCCAGACGCTGCGCGACGGCGATTCCAGGGGCAGGGCGGCGAAGGCGGTGGCGGCTGGAATCCCGGGCCGGCCGGTCGGGTCGGGACGGTGGCTGTCAGGCATGGTGGCTTACCTCGGTTGGTGCGACTCCCAGCTCGGTGCGCAGACGCGCCAGTCCGCGCGCCAGTTGCGATTTCGAAAAACTTACGGTGCGGCCCAGCATCGCGGCGATCTCCGGATGCGTGTAGCCCTCGCCGTGGTACAGCCAGAGCACGCTTCGCGTGGCTTGCGGCAGCCGGTCGAGGGCGCGGATCAGCCGTGCGCCATCGGCCGCAGCGGGCGGCAGGCGGTCATCGGCCGGGTCGGACTCCGGCTCGGGTAGTTCGTCGGTGTACAGCAGCCGGCCGCGTTGGCGAAGCCGCATCAGGGTTTCGTTGACCGCGATCTGCCGCAGCCAGCCCCAGAACGGACTGTCGCCACGAAAATCGGAGAACTTGTCGATCAGTCTGAGCATGGTGTTCTGTAAAACCTCGAGTGCTTCTTCCGGATCGCCCGTCATGCGCAGGGCCAGCGTGTAGATCGGTCGTTCGAAGCGGCGGTAGATGATTTCCAGCGCCGCTTCTTCGCCCTTGCGGGCGCGCGCCAGCAGGGCATCGGAAAGGTCGATGGCGAAGGCCGATTGCGCGCTCACGATTATCTGGATGCGCCATGGCATCGAACGGTCGCAGGGTCGGGATGCGTCGAGCCGTTCATGTCTTCGGGGCTGCGTCGGGTCGTCGAACGGTGCGTGCGCCAGGTGCCGTTGGCCACGCTCGCTCAGCCGGGGAGGCTGTCCAGAAACTGGCGTATCGCCGCGCCGGTGGCGGTCGGGTCTTCGAGTTGTGGGTAGTGGCCCAGCCCGGACAGCCATTCCAGTCGGGCGCCCGGAATCTCGGCGGCCAGCCGTTCGGCGATTGCGGCCACCGCGACCGGATCTTCCCGGCCCCAGAGCACGTGGGTGGGCAGGTCGAGCCGGCGCAGCGCGCCGATCCAGCGCCGCGCGAATCGGCGGCGCTCGTCGACATAGGCGATGGTTTGCGGCAGGCGAAGATGCCCGTCGTGATGACGGATCAGCGCCCACATCGCGTCGAGTTCTTCGTCGGCAACCGGCTGGCCCAGAATGCGCCGCAGTTGAGCGATGAACAGTCGATGCGACGCCAGTCGACTGAACACGCCCGACAGCGGCGAGCGCAGAAGTTTCTGCGATGGAGTCAACCGCGCCAGCTCGATGTGGACGCTGCCGTTCATCAGCAGCAGGGATTTCGGTGTCACGCCCAGCAGGCCGCGCTCGTGCCGGGCGCACAGCTCGGTCGCCACGCTGGTGCCCATGTCGTGGGCGACGATGTCGATCTCGCCCACGCCCAGGGCGCGCAGCAGCAGCATGACCACGTCGGCCTGTTCGAGCAGCGAGTAGCTGTAGTCGGCCGGTTTCTCCGACAGCCCGAATCCGGGCAGATCCAGTGCGATCACCCGCCGGCCGGTCAGCGCCGGCAGTATCGGCCGCCAGTCCAGGCTGCTGCTCGGGAATCCGTGCAGCAGCAGGGCGGCACGGCGGCCCTGGCCGGGCGCGGTATCCACGGCAAACACGTCAAGGCCGGCCAGCTCGATGAAGCGGCCGCTGTCACGCCAGTTCTCGATCAGCGGTGCAAGCGAATGGGTCATCAGCCCAGCCTACCGCAAGCGCCCGGGGCACGCCTGCCCGGGCCCCTGCGGCCGGCCTGCGGGCTCAGAAGGACATCCGGAATCCAACGAAGCCGGCCTGCGGTCGGCCGGGACGAGGGCCGGCCGGTCGCCGCGAGGAAATGTATTCCTCGTCGAACAGGTTCTCGACGCGGGCAAACACTTCCGCGTTGGCCGACAGCGTGTAGGCTGCGCTCAGATCGAACACCCAGGCCTGGTCGGTCGACTCGTTGGCAGGAATCGGCCCGCGGCCGGCCACCACGCGCATCGCATCGATATAGGTGCCGCCGAGCGTGGCGCGCCAGTTGCCGCCGGTCAGGCCGATCTCGCCGTGAAACATGTGCTCGGGCAGATAGGCCAGCTTGTCGCCTTTCTCCACTTCGCCGAACTCATCGAATTCGCTGATGAACGCGGTGCGGAACTCGGCGTCGGTGTAGGTGTAGTTGAACGACAGCGGCACGCCGACCGTCCAGCCACGCGCCTGACCCAGGTCGTAGCGCAGGGTGCTTTCGACGCCGCGAATCCGGGTCTTGCCGCCGTCGAACTGATCGCCGATCACGCAGCCGCCGCCGCTGGATTCGGTGCAGGTGCCGACCAGATTGCTGTAGCGGTTCCAGAAGCCGACTACCTCGGCGCTCAGCGCATCGCCGAACCAGCGCATGCCGAATTCGCTGTTGGTGCTTTCCTCGTTGTCGGCGGTCGAGCCCGGCGCCGGTGGACTGAATCCGCGATGCACACTGCCGAACACGGTCAGCCGCTCATCGACCAGATAGGTGATGCCCAGGCCGGGGGTGAACTCGGACACGGAGTTTTTGACGATTCGGGTCGGCGCCTGATCGCGGCCGGTGGGCGTGCGCAGGAAATCGGTTCGGGTCAGATCGATGGTTTCGAAGCGGCCGCCCGGGGTCACGATCCAGTTACCGTAGCGGATTTCGTCCTGGAGATAGAACGCCCATGCCTCGGCCTCGCCGATGCGGTTGTCCTGGGTGCCGGGTTGCCGGTCGGTGGTCAGCACCAGGCGGCCGTTGTCCATCCGGTAGCCGTCCTGATCCTGGAATCGGTCTTCCTCGTCTTCGTGGTAGCGGGCGCTGAACTCGACCTGATGCGAGACCGCGCCAGTGTCGACCTGCCAGCCAAGCACGGTCTGCACGCCCTGAGTTTCGTAGGCGCGGCGGTTGTTGCGCACGGTGAAGGCATCGTCGGGGCTGCTGGCGCCCTTGATCCATTCCATCTCCTGCGCGAAGGCATCGGGGTTTTCGACGATCTGCGAAATCGCCACGCCGTTGACCTGTTCGAGCTTGAACCAGTTGCGATCGAATTCGGTCTGGTAGGCCACGGTGGTCAGATCGAGATTGGGCAGGAACTCTATCCGGTGGCGGACTTCGTACTGGTTGTGGTCGGTGGTGATGTTGTCCAGCTGCGAGCCGGCGTAGCGACGGTTTGGACTGTCGCGGAAGTCTGCCTGGGTGAGGCCCAGATAGGTTTCGTTGGAATCCTGCTGGGTGTGGACGATCTTCACCTCCAACTCCTGGTAGATGTCGGCGTTGGGGTCGGAGGTGACCAGAAACTTGGCCAGGTAATCCTGCAGGTCGTAGCCGGTGTCGTCGCCGGCCGGCCCGGCGAAGTCGAGATCCTTGAAGCCATCGGTGTCCTGCTGGACGGTTTCCAGCAAAAAGCCGGTCTGCTCGGTCCGCCCACCCACCCAGGCGTGGCCGAGGATGGTGTCGTCGCTGCCGTAAGCGATATCGACCTTGCCGCCCAGTCGATCGGGTATCGGCGTGGACACCAGATTGAGCGCGCCGCCGGTGGTGCGCGGGCCGGTCTTGATCGACGAGGAGCCCTTGCGCACTTCCACCGCGCTCATCCGGGCCATGGTCGGGAAGTAGTAGGCGGCCGGTGCGGCATAGGGTGCCGGCGACATCAATACGCCGTCCTCCATCAGCGTGATGCGGCTGCTGCGGTCGGTACCCGAGCCACGGATGCCGATGTTGGGACGAAGACCCAGGCCTTCCTCGTCGATGGCGTACACGCCGGGAATCTGCCGCAACACGCGGTGCACATCGGTGTAGTTGAATTCTTCGAGTTTTTCGGAATCCAGGTAGTGAGCCGAACCAGCCACCTCCTGAGCTTTTTCAGCGCTGCCGACCACCATCAGGCGGTCGAGTTTGGTGGCGAAGCTGTCGCGGTCGGCCACCTCGGCCAGAGCCGGATTCATCGCGACCATCAGCGCCAGGGCGAGCGGGGCGGCGCGGAGCGCGACAGTGCGAGAGCGGACGGTACGGTTCATGGTGGTTTCTTTCTTGGTTGAGAGGGCGGGTGCGGCGAGAAGTCGCGAACAGAACGAACTCTAATGTAAACGAGAATGATTCGCAATACCTTCAGGCGCGGCAGATGCTCGCGCGTCAGCCGGATCGCGGCGGGCGGCCCTCCGCAACGGTCTGGCGATGCGCCAGCGACCTTGATGCGGCATCGCAATGCGGCATCGCACGAGCCGAGGCGAGTGGGCATTCGACTGGGCGCGGGGGTGGACGTCAGCTGCCGGCATCCGCTGGCGATCGGATCGTGATCGCGCACGTTTGGAGGCCGGTGCGCTCGGCTATGATGCGAGCTCAAACCAGGAGGGTGAGATGGAAATCTTCACGATCGTGCTGTTGCTTTTCGCCGTGGTTACCGTGTTCAAAGGCGTGCGCGTGGTGCCGCAGGGTTTCGAGTGGACGGTGGAGCGTTTCGGTCGCTACGAGCGCACGCTGGAGCCGGGGCTGGGTTTCACCATCCCGTGGGTCGAGGGCATTGGCCGCAAGCTCAACATGATGGAGCAGGTGCTGGATGTGCCTTCGCAGGAGGTGATCACCCGCGACAACGCCGTGGTGCGCGTCGATGGCGTGGTGTTCTTCGAGGTTCTGGACGCAGCCAAGGCGGCCTACCAGGTGGCGCAGCTGGAAATCGCCATTCTCAACCTGACCATGACCAACACCCGCACGGTGCTGGGCTCGATGGATCTGGACGAATCGCTGTCCAAGCGCGACGAGATCAACGCCCGATTGCTGACGGTGGTCGACGAGGCCACTCACCCGTGGGGCGTGAAGGTCAACCGGATCGAGATCAAGGACATCCAGCCACCGCGCGATCTGATCGATTCGATGGCCCGGCAGATGAAGGCCGAGCGCGAGAAGCGCGCCAATATTCTCGAAGCCGAGGGGTTTCGGGCGGCGGCCATTCTCAAGGCCGAGGGCGAAAAGCAGGCCGTGGTGCTGGACGCCGAGGGCCGTCGCGAGGCGGCGTTCCGCGATGCCGAGGCGCGCGAACGCCTGGCCGAGGCCGAGGCGCGCGCCACCACGTTGGTGAGCGATGCCATTGCCCAAGGCGACGTGCAGGCGATCAACTATTTCGTGGCGCAGAAGTATGTCGAAGCGCTGACCGCATTCGCCACGTCGCCCAACCAGAAAACCCTGCTGCTGCCGATGGAAACCACCGGCATTCTCGGCTCGCTGGCCGGGATGATCGAGCTGGCCAAGGCGGCTGGCGATGATCGCAGGTCGGCCGGGCCGTCGGCGCCGGCTCAGCCGCGCAACCCGCTCACCGTGGAGTGATGGCGATGGAATGGATGGCGAGCGGATGGTTCTGGTGGGCGCTGGCTTTGGCGCTGCTGGCAGCCGAGGCGATGGCACCGGGCATCTTCCTGATCTGGCTGGGACTGGCGGCAGCGGCTACCGGCTTGATTCGGCTGATCATTCCCGGCCTGGATGTCGCCGCGCAGTGGATCGTGTTCTCGGTGTTTTCGGTGATCGCCGTGGTGATTGCCTGGCGGTTGCGTGCGACCCACCCGAACAGCGTGACCGACAAACCGCTGCTCAATCGTCGCGGCGAGCAGTTGGTCGGCCGGCTGCTGGTGCTCGATCAGGCCATTGTCAACGGTCGCGGCCGGGTCAAGGTCGGCGACGCGTTCTGGCCGGTCACCGGCGAGGATCTGCCGGAGGGTACCCGCGTCCAGGTGGTTGCGGTGGCGGACATGACGCTGAAGGTACGGCCGGAACCGGAATGATTGCGCCGTGGGGCCTGCTGGGCCGTCGCGGAGCGGTCGACGCCGCCCCGGTTCGCCGGGTGCAGACAGGCCCGAGGCAGGTGAGCACGAGACTTGAGTTTCATGGTAATGAGAATTATTATCATAAAGCCCGTCCAAGGTCTCCCACCTATCTCCCTGGAGTTGCCATGAACATCACTCAGTTTTCTACGCCGCTCCTGATGTGCGCTCTGCTCGCTGCCTGTGGGCAGTCCCAGCCGCCAGCGGACGATACCGCCGCCGCACCGGAATCCGAGCCAGCGACTGAGCTGGTGGTCTATTCCGAGCGCCGCGAGCCGCTCATCCAGCCGGTATTCGACCGCTATCGCGAACAGACCGGCGTGACGGTCCGGTATCTCACCGACAGCGCACCCGTGCTGATCGAACGACTTGCCGCCGAGGGTGCCGACACGCCCGCCGACATCTTCCTGTCGGTCGACGCCGGCAGCCTCTGGCAGGCCAGCGAGCGCGGCCTTCTGTCTGAGTTGGATTCGGCCGAGATCAACCGCGTGATCCCTGCGAACCTGCGTGATCCGGACGGCCAGTGGACCGCCCTGTCGCTGCGCGCCAGAACGATCGTCTATTCGACTGAGCGGGTTGAACCCGGCAGTCTTGAAAGCTATGAGAGCCTGGCGGACGAAAAATGGCGTGGACGTCTGTGCCTGAGGACTTCCAAGAAGGTCTATAACCAGTCGCTCACCGCCACGCTGATCGAGCGACTGGGTGCCGAGCGCACCGAACAGGCCCTGCGCGGCTGGGTCGACAATCTCGCCACCGAGCCGTTTGCCGATGACACCGCGCTGATCATGGCCATCGCCGCAGGCCAGTGCGACGTCGGACTGGTCAACACCTATTATCTGGGTCGTGCCCAGGCTGAAAATCCGGACCTGCCCGTTGCCGTGTTCTGGCCGAACCAGAGCGACGCCGGCGTACACGTGAATATTTCCGGTGCCGGTATCGTCGCCGAATCCGACAACAAGGCCGAAGCGAAGCGGTTCCTGGAGTGGTTGGTTTCCGAGCCGGCGCAAAAGCTGTTCGCCGAAGTCAACTTCGAGTTTCCGGCGCGTACGGGCATCGAGGTGCATCCGCTGGTTGCCGCCTGGGGCGAATTCGTATCCGACCCGGTGAATGTGTCGGTCGCCGGACAGCGACAGGCCGAAGCCGTACAGTTGATGGATCGGGCGGGTTGGCGCTGATAGTTTCGCGCTCGCTGCCCGCGGCGTTGGCGACAGCGCCGCGCGCCGGTCGCGGAACGCGCCATCTGGCCTGGCTGCTCAGCCTGCCGCTGGCGCTGCCGCTGATTTTTCTGGCCGCCAGCCTGACCGAGTGGCAGCCCGAACTGTGGTCGCACATCAGTCGCTACCTGTTGCCGCAGGCCACTGCCAATACCGTGCTGCTGGCGCTTCTGCTGGCTGTGCTGGTGTTGATTCCCGGGCTGGGCTTCGCCTGGGCCAGCGCGCGCTACGAGTACCCCGGACGACGTTGGCTGGATTGGGCGCTGGTCCTGCCGCTGGCCATCCCTGGCTATGTGGTGGCGTTCGTCTATGTCGGCCTGCTGGATTACGCCGGCCCGGTGCAGAGCGCATGGCGTGGATGGTTCGGCACCGGGGCGGCGCTGCCCAATGGACGGGGCCTGCTGGGCGCGGCCGTTCTGCTGTCGCTGGTGCTCTACCCCTATGTTTATCTGCTGGCCCGTGCGTCCTTCATCAGGCAGGGCGCAGCGGCAATGGACGCTGCGCGCAGCCTCGGATACGGACCACTCCAGGGCTTTCTGCGAGCGGTCTTGCCGCTGTCTCGTCCGGCGTGGGTCGCCGGACTCACCCTTGCCCTGCTGGAAGCGCTGGCGGATTTCGGTGCGGTGAGCATTCTTGGCGTGGACACGCTGACCACCAGCATCTACCGAATCTGGTTCGGCATGTATGCGCTGGGTACCGCCGCGCAACTGGCCTTGGGGTTGCTGGGCCTGGTCGCTTTGGCCCTGTTGATCGAGCGACTTGCCCGTGGCCGGGCCCGGTTCGCGCTGGCTGCGCCGGCGCCGCAACCGCGCCGGCAGTTGGTCGGGTGGCGGGGGTTGGTACTGAGCGGGTTCGGCTGGCTGACCGTTTTGCTCGGCTTTGGCATCCCGGTCTGGCGGCTGGCCAGCTGGGCCTGGCAGGCGAGAGATGCCTTGCCCCATGTTGCCGAGGCATCGGCCAATACCCTGATGCTGGCGGCCATGGCCACCGCGCTGGTTTTGGCCGGTGCGCTGGCGCTGGTGCTCATCGCCCGGCGCTTTCCGGCCGACCGTTCTGTCGAGACGGCCAGCTTCGTGGCCAATCTGGGTTATGCCGTGCCGGGCACGGTGCTCGCGGTGGCGGTGATGTTGATGCTGGTGCAGGTTCAAAACTGGCTGTCGTCCATCGAGCTTGGCCATGTCGCGCTGTCGTCCAGCCTGGTGGCGGTTCTGCTCGCGCTCTCGGTGCGCTTTTTCCGGGTCGGACATGGCGCCGTGGAAGCGGCGTTCGCCAGCCTCCGGCCCAGCGTGATGGAAACCGCGCGTTTGCTGGAACACTCGCCGCTGCGTCGCTTGCGCGCGGTCGTGCTGCCGCTGCTCAGGCCGGGGTTGGTCGCCGGTGCCCTGCTGTTGATGGTCGAGGTGATGAAGGAGTTGCCGGCCACGCTGATGCTGCGGCCGTTCGGCTGGGACACGCTGGCGGTGCGGGTCTACTCGCACGCCGCCGAAGGACTTTGGCTTCAGGCAGCCTGGCCGGCGCTGCTGCTCTCGCTGATCGGGCTGATTCCGGTGTGGTGGCTGGTCAGGCATCAGGGGTGATGGGGGCGGGAATGGGGAATGGGGAATCGGGAATCGGGGCGGGGCGGGGCGGGGCGAGATTGAGTGGACGCGGTTGCGGGCAGGCGGACGGTGCGGCCGACGGCGGCACAGTTCGTGCGTGCCGGTTTGTGGGCTATTTCAATACCCGCCGACCGGCATCTGAGATAATCCGGTTTTGATCGCGAGCGCCGCCATGACCGAAAAAACCTGTCTCAACACCCGCCACCGCGAGCTGGGCGCGCGGATGGTGGATTTTGGCGGCTGGGACATGCCGCTCAACTACGGTTCGCAACTCGACGAACACCATGCCGTGCGCCGCGAGGCCGGCATGTTCGATGTCTCGCACATGACCGTCGTGGATGTCACTGGCGAGCAGGTGCGTCCATTCCTGCGCCGGCTGCTGGCCAACTCCATCGACAAGCTCAAGACGCCCGGCAAGGCGCTTTACTCGTGCATGTTGAACGAGCGCGGCGGAGTGATCGACGATCTGATCGTCTACTTTCTCGACGAGCCGTTTTTCCGCATGGTGGTCAATGCTGCCACCCGTGAAAAGGACCTGGCCTGGATCGCCGAGCAAGCCAAGGGCTTCGATGTTGCGATCCGCCAGCGCCCCGACCTGGCCATGCTGGCGGTCCAGGGTCCGCTGGCGCGGGAGCGGGTTTTTTCCCTGCTCGACAGCCACGGCGCGGACGCAGCGGGGCGGTTGACCCGTTTCTCGGCAGCCGAAGCCGACACTCGTGATGGCATTCGCCTGTTCCTGGCACGCACCGGCTATACCGGTGAGGACGGCTTCGAGATCATCGTGGCGGAAAAGGATGCAGGCAGTCTGTGGGATCAGTTGCTGGGTGCCGGCGTCAGGCCCTGCGGCCTGGGCGCGCGCGACACGCTTCGGCTCGAAGCCGGCATGTCGCTCTACGGCCAGGATATGGATGAGACCGTCACGCCACTGGAGGCAGGCTTGGCGTGGACCGTCAGTCTGGACGGCGACCGCGACTTCATCGGTCGTTCGGCCCTCGAAGCGCAGCGGGCGGCCGGTGTGCCGGCACAGGTCGTTGGGCTGGTGATGGACGAAAAGGGCGTGCTTCGCCACGGCCAGAAAGTGATCACTGCGGCGGGCGAGGGCGAAATACTGTCCGGCACGTTTTCGCCCACCCTGTCGTGCGCGATTGCGCTGGCGCGTGTGCCGGCCGGCGATCCGGGCCAGATCCGCGTCGACATTCGTGGTCGTGAAGTGCCGGTTCGCGTGGTCAAGTTTCCCTTTGTCCGCAACGGCCAGGCCCAGCCGGGCGTGCTGCCGGAGCTTTCACGCTGAGCCGCCTCTGCCCGGCACTGCCGCACTGATGCCCGCTTGGTTAGAATTGTCTCCCCGGGCGGCGCTTCGGTCGGAGCCTTGAAGCAAAGCGCTCCACCCGAAAATCCCTCTCCGCATTTCAGAACCCGATCAGGAGCAAACGATGAGCGAGATCCCTGGCGACCTCAAATTCATGAAATCCCACGAATGGGCCCGCGTCGAGGATTCCGCCCGGATCACCATCGGTATATCCGATCACGCTCAGGGGCTGCTGGGCGATCTGGTCTATGTCGAGCTGCCTGCCGTGGGCGACACGGTGGACGCCGGCAATGCCTGTGCCGTGGTTGAGTCGGTCAAGGCGGCGTCCGATGTCTACGCGCCGGTCAGCGGCACGGTGGTCGAGGTCAACGAGATCCTGGCCGACAAGCCCGAGACCATCAACGAGGACGCCTACGGCGAAGGCTGGCTGTTCGTGGTCGAGGCCAGCGATCCGGAGCAACTGGCCGACCTGCTGGGGCCGGATGAATACGCGGACTTGATCGAGGATGAGGAACACTGACCTGCGCTCACTGCGGCACGCTGTGGGTTGGGGTGCCCTCCGAACCCGTGGTGCCTGGCGGGCGCAGTGCTCGTGCGCCCTGACGGTTACGCCTCACAGCATCGTTCCGTTCGCTCCACCGGCTTCAAACCACTTCCTTCGGTCCGAATTTCATGCCATTCATACCCCACAGCGAAGACGACATCCGGAACATGCTCGCGGCGATCGGTGCGGACAGCATCGAGACGCTGTTCGATGAGATTCCCGAAAGTCTGAAAGTGGCTTCCCTGCCCGGCGTACCCGATGGCCTTGGCGAGATGGCCGTCGCCCGTTTCATGCACGAGCGCGCCAGGCAGGACGAAGTGGCGCTCAACTTCGCCGGGGCCGGCGCTTACGAGCATCACATCCCCGCTGCCATCTGGCAGATCGTTTCGCGGGGCGAGTTCTACTCGGCCTATACGCCCTATCAGGCCGAGGCCAGCCAGGGCACGCTTCAGTTGATCTATGAATACCAGACGATGATCTGTCGTCTGACCGGCATGGACGTGTCCAACGCATCGATGTACGACGGTGCGACTGCGGTGGCGGAAGCCGTGCTGATGGCCGAGCGCAGTCAGCGAAACAGCGGCTCGCGGCGTGTGTTGGTGCCTCGTTCGCTGCATCCGGCCTACCGCAAGACCATGCAGACGATTCTTGCCATGCAGGGGATCGCCATAGAGGAGATCGACTGCCCGCGCGGCGTGTTCGATCCCGAGACGGTGGCGAGTTTCGAAGGCGATTTCACCTGCGCGGTGATTCCACAGCCGAATTACTTCGGATTGCTGGAAGATGTCGATGCGCTGACCGACGCCATTCACGCCCGCGGCGCGCTGGCAATCGCGTCGGTCAACCCGGTGGCGCTGGCGCTGGTGAAGGAACCGTCCAGCTGGGGTGCCACAGGCGCCGACATCGTGTGCGGCGAGGGGCAGCCGCTGGGTTGCCCGCTGTCCTCCGGCGGCCCCTATTTCGGTCTGCTGGCCTGTCGGCAGTCGCTGGTCCGCAACATGCCGGGGCGGATCGTCGGCCGCACCGTCGACCTCGATGGCCGGGACGGCTTCGCACTGACCTTGCAGGCGCGCGAGCAGCACATCCGCCGCGCCAAGGCGACGTCGAACATCTGCACCAACCAGGGCCTGTTGGTGACGGCGGCAACGCTGTACATGGCCTTGCTCGGACCGGAAGGCTTGCGTCGCGTGGCGGCGGCTTCGGCCAACAACACTCGTGCGTTGCGGCGTCGGCTCGAGTCGATCGAGGGGGTGCACGCGCTATTCCCTGATGTCCCCTGCTTTCACGAGTGCGCGCTGGAGCTTCCCAAGCCCGCCGCCGAAATCGTCGAAGCCCTGGCGAAGACGGGAGTGGTTGCGGGTGTCGCGCTCGGCGAAGACTATCCCGAGTTCCCGGATGCGCTGCTGGTCTGCGCGACGGAGACCAAGACGCCTGAGGACATCGAACGCTTCGGCAGGCTTCTGGAAGATGCTCTGTCCTGACCGCGATGTTGGAGAAGTTGCGGCGTCGCGAGCGAACACAGTGACCGATACGCGGGGAAATGCTGCGCAGTTTTGCTGATGCGCCGCGCAAAATATCCGCGCTGACGCATCGTTGCGTCCGACATCGTGCAAGCCATGTGCGTTCGAGCGCGGCACGGAACACGCGATGCGCACTCGGGATTTCCATTGCCAAGGCATTTGTTCGATGCTCTGAAAGCCTTGCTGGCAAAGGGTTTCATTGCAAGTCACGACTGTGCTTGCCGTGGTCATTGTTCAACGCGTACATCATGCACGCGAGATTGTGTGGTTCGCGCTGCATCGGCAGGCTGATTTTTTTTCGCGCATGTATTGACAGCGTACCGACGCGTGATTAGCGTGCAGGCAGCAGTCGCTTGCCGCAGAGAAATGTGATCGAACATCATCGGCCGACAACAATCACCGCACATCGATCCGCCGACAGCGCAACAGCGGTGGTTCCGGGATCACTTTCCCGCATCGAATGCCTTCGTTGCACCCCCGATTTTTCTTTCTTCCGTGCTGTTCTTGCCGAAGGCTTGGGCACGGTGGTTTGCGCACGTGCATCTGTCGTGCGTCTTGATCCGATGTCCCGACGATTGCCTCGGGCTCGGTGCGTTCCGCTCGATGGGATCGGAACGGTGAGTTCAAAACTGGGCAACCCCCTGGCCAACTGACGAGGAGATCCACGTATGGCTACCAAGAAAGCTGCGAGCAAGAAGAAACCGGCCGCCAAGAAACCGGCTGCCAAGAAGTCCGCGAAAGCGGCAGTCAAGAAAACTGTCAAGGCGGTCAAGAAAGTCGCCAAGAAAGCGAACAAGACTGCGACCAAGGTAGCCAAGAAGGCGGCTACGAAGAAGTCGGCAGCCAAGAAGGCGGTCAAGAAGACCGTGAAAAAGGTGGCCAAGAAAGCCGCTGCGAAGAAGTCGGCAACCAAGAAAGCGGTCAAGAAGACCGTGAAGAAGGCGGCCAAAACCGCTAAGAAGGCAGCGGCCAAGGTCGGCAAGCCGGCCAAGAAAGCGGCCAAGAAAGCCGTGAAGAAGGCTGCTCCGAAAAAGGCTGCTCCGAAGAAAGCGGCTGCGAAGAAGTCTGCTCCAAAGAAAGCCGCTGTCAAGAAGGCGGCGCCTGCCAAGAAGGCCGCCAAGAAGCCGGCGAAGAAGAAGGCAGCACCGGCGCCTTCTGCGCCGCCGGCCCCGGTCGCTCCGACGATCTGACCGGCCGCTGCGTCCGTGCATGTTGAGCTCTCTCCCCGTACGCCCAGGCGGGGAGAGGGTTCTTCGTTTCCGGCGCATGATTCCGGCAGCGCATCGAAGCGGGCCGCCAGCACACGCGCCGCAAACGCGGCGGGAGATGGCGTCCACTTGATCAATGGGTGCCTTAGAATGGCTTGGCAATGGAACCGCGCCCAAAGAATTCACTATCCGCACTGACCCGGCCAGATCAGGGTTTGGTTTTATCGAGGCGTCTGCCCGTGTCTGAGTGCTCCCCCAATCCGGGCGGTCGGACGTGATGTCGCGAATTACTCCGATTACCCGACTGAACGCGGGCCGTCACGCCGAGGGCATGTTCAAGGACCTGGCCGAGCAGTCCGGCGATGTGCTCGCATCGGGAGAGTCCAACGGCCGACTGCGCTATGTCAGTCCCGCAGTGACCCCGGTATTGGGTTATCGCTCCGAACAGCTGCTCAATCGCCGCATCTGGCGATTTCTCCACCCGGCCGATGTCGAACGCCTGGCGGCGACGCTGGAGCGTGCCAAGGCCGGCGGTTTGCGCGAGGTGGTTCAGGAAGTCCGCGTGCGTCATCGCGAAGGCTACTGGCTGTGGATGGAGTCGCGACTGCGCTGGTTGCCCGGCGTCGGACCGGATGCCGCCTGGCGCTGGGTCGGCAGTCAACGCGACATCACTGAACGACGTCGCTTCGAGCAGCGCTTGGCTGCCGAGAAGGAGCGCGCCCAGGCTACCCTGAAGGCGATCGCCGACGGCGTGGTCAGTGTGGGCGCCGACGGTCGCGTGGACTATCTCAATCCGGCGGCGGAGCGCATCCTCGGCTGGTCGAGCAGCGAAGCGATCGGCGAAGTCGTGACCAAGGTATTTGTGCCCGCCGGACACCGTCCGCCGCCGGCGGTGAGCGAAGGCGTGGCTGGCCTGTCTGCGTGGCTGCATTCGGTATCCGAGGCCCCGGTCACGCTGCGCAAACGCGACGGCAAGGAGGCGGTCGTGCAAATGACCGTGGCGGTGGTTGCCGACAATGAGGGCCGGCCTCAGGGTCTGGTTCTGACCTTCCGGGATACCTCGCAGACTGCCGCACTTCTGCGTGAGCTGGCTTACCGATCCAGTCACGACTCGCTGACCGGCTTGCTCAATCGCGAGGAATTCGAACGTCAGCTCAAGCGGCTGGCCCATGATGCGAGCGCGGGCGGCGGACCGCACGCGCTTTGCTATATCGATCTGGACCAGTTCAAGCTGGTCAACGACACCTGCGGTCACGCGGCGGGCGATGCACTGCTCAAGGATGTGGCCAAGGCGCTCGAGGGCCAGATCGGCAAGCGCGATGTCCTGGCGCGACTGGGCGGAGACGAGTTCGGTTTGATTCTCCCGGACTGCCCTTCGAGCGAGGCCCTTCGGCGCGCTCAGTCGGTCGTGGATGCTCTGGAGAAGTTGCGATTCGAATGGAGCGACCGGCGGTTCAGCTGTGCAGGTTCGGTTGGCGTAGCGCCCATAGACCGCAACTCGGGATCGCACGAGTCGGTACTGATGGCTGCTGATGCCGCGTGCTACGTCGCCAAGGATCGCGGTCGTGGACGGGTGCATGCATTCGAGCCTGAAGATGTCGATCTGGCGCGGCGCGACGGCGAGATGCGTTGGATACCGCGCCTGCAGACCGCGCTGGAAGTCGGTGATTTCCAGCTCCTGGCACAGGACATCGTGGCCCTGGGCGAAGATGCCCCGGTTGGGCGTTACATCGAAGTGTTGATCGTGCTGCCGGGTGCCAGTGGTCGACTGGTCGGCCCGAGCGAATTCCTGCCGGCTGCGCAGCGCTACGGGCTGATGAGCCGGATCGATCGCTGGGTGGTTACCCAGGTTTCGGAGTGGCTGCACTGGCGTGCCAACACGCAGCGCGCGCTGCCGGAAATGGTGGCCATCAATCTGTCCGGATCCTCGATCAGCGACGCCGATTTCCGGGATTTCGTCGAGGAGCAGGTGCGTGGCTTGCCACCGGGCGCGCGGATTTGCTTCGAGATCATCGAGAACGAGGCGATCGCCAGCATCGCGGAAGCGGGCGATTTCATGCGTCGGATAAAGCGATTCAACTGCTTCTTCGCGCTGGACGACTTCGGCAGCGGCCTGGCGTCGTTCGATTACCTCAAGCGCCTGCCGGTGGACTTCGTCAAGATCGACGGCCAGTTTGTCCGTGAGTCGGCTTCCGATGCAGTCAATCTGGCCATGGTCGAGTCCATCCATCGGATCGGGAAGGTCATGGGGATCAAGACAATCGCCGAGTTCGTCGAGACCGAGGCGGTATATCGCAGAATGAAGGACATCGGCGTGGATTTTGCCCAGGGATTCTATTTCGGTGTCCCCAGGCCTTTGCTCAGTCTCGAGTGAGCAGCCTGTGAGCGGGCGATGAATTTTTTCGAGCATCAGGAACGTGCGCGTCGGCAGACGCGACGGCTGATCGTCCTGTTCTCTCTGGCGGTGATTGCCATCGTGGTCGTGTCCAACGTGGCCATCCTGATTGCGCTCGGCATCGCCGCGCCCTCAACGCTCGCCGATGGCGCGGGGATTGCTGAGGCAGTCCGGCAAAGACCGATGGTGTTTGCCGTCGTCAGCCTCGTCGTCGTCGGGGTGGTGGTGCTTGCCTCTTTGACCCGGATGGCCGGGCTGCGTGGTGGCGGCAGCGCGGTGGCCCGGCAGTTGGGGGGTGTCCCGTTGCCCGACGAGGGCGGGGACTTCCATCAGCGCCGGCTGCGCAATGTGGTCGAGGAGATCGCTATTGCTTCGGGCCTGCCGGTGCCGGAAATCTACGTGCTGGAGCAGGAACCGGCCATCAACGCCTTCGCCGCAGGGTATTCGGGTTCGGATGCCGTGGTCGCGGTGACGCGGGGCGCGTTGGACCGTCTCAATCGCGACGAGCTGCAAGGCGTGATCGCGCACGAGTTCAGCCATATCCTGAACGGCGACATGCGTCTGAACATTCGCCTGGTCGGTGTGCTGTTCGGAATACTGATGTTGAACCTGATCGGCCGGCGCGTTCTGCTGCATATGCCGCGGGGCAGAAACAGCCGGGGCTCGGCGCCGATCCTGATCATTGCGCTTTTGCTGATCGTGGTTGGCTGGGTCGGGGTGTTCTTCGGCCGATTGATAAAGGCCGGAGTGAGTCGCCAGCGCGAGTTTCTGGCTGATGCCTCGGCGGTTCAGTTCACCCGTCAGACCGCCGGCATTGCCGGCGCCCTGAAGAAAATCGGCGGTATCGGCGAGGGCTCGCGCCTGACCAGCAGCGAGGGCGAGGAAATCAGCCACATGCTGTTTGGCGATGGATTCGGCCTGTCCGGTCTGTTGGCGACGCACCCCCCGCTGCTCGAGCGCATCAGGGCGCTGGAGCCGCAGTTTCGGGCTGAGCAGTTGACTTCGCTTCGCGCGCAGTGGCGTCAGGCACCGCCATCGGGCCGGGAAGAGGACATCGCGCTGGGATTCGCAGAGCCGCAGGCCGGCCTGCCCGCTGAAAGCGAACGGGTCACCGTCCATGCCGAGCAGGTGGCCGGGCACGTGGGCAATCCCGATGAAGCCGATTACCGCCTCGCTCACGATGTGCTGGCAAATCTGCCCGCCGAGTTGGCCGAGGCCGCCCACCAGCGCGATCAGGCCCCGGCGCTGTTGCTGGGATTGTTGATCTCGGGCCGGACCGAAGTCCGGGCAGCACAGCGTGCGACGCTGGAAGGCCTGGTTGCACAGGAGTGGCTGACGAGCGCCTGGCAGCTCTCGGAGCGATGCAGGGATCTGCATCCGATGCAGCGCTTGCCGCTGGCTGAGCTGGCGTTCCCCCGTTTGCGCCGTTATCCGCGCAGTGCGTTGATGGAGCTGGAGCAAAGCATGAGCGCGCTGATTCACGCCGACGGTCAGATCGAATTGTTCGAGTACGCACTGTCCCGGCTGCTGCGCGTCCAGGTTCTGGAGAGCCTCGACCCACCGCGGCATCGAGGCTCGGGCCGAATCGCCCTGATGCGGGTTCGCGATCAGGCTCACACATTGCTGGCCATCGTGGCGCAGCAGGGGCACGCGCAGTTCGATGGCGCCCAGCGCGCCTTCAATGCCGGGCTGGCGCGGGTGTCGCCCGGTGAACACCACGCCTACCAGCCTCCGTCCAACTGGATCGGAGCCCTCGACTCGGTTCTTCCGGTGCTCGATGAGCTGGACTCGCATTCCAGGAGCATTCTTCTGGAGGGGCTGACCGCCTGTGTCGGCAACGATGGCCGGCTGAGCCTGAACGAACTAGAGCTGCTGCGCGTCGTCTGTGGTGTGCTGCATTGTCCCATCCCTCCGGTGCTGTTCACTGTCTGAGCCGGCAGCCCCGGATCAGCCCACTCCTGTACACGCAAGGAATTCATCGTGGCCATGTCGAATCTTTTGGAGCTGAGGCCGTGATGGGCTTCGAAGAGGTGTCAGCAGGCTGGATCATCGCTGGCGGACTCGCGTTTGGTTTGCTGCTCGGCAGCTTTCTCAACGTCGTCATCCTGCGCCTGCCTGCGCGGCTTGAATGGCAATGGCGTGAGGATTGCAGGCACGCGATCGCCGAGTGGGAGGGTTCCGAGCCGCCCGAGCCGACAACCGATCGGCCGCCCGGCATTGTCGTCGAGCGCTCGCACTGCCCGCACTGCGGACACAACCTTTCGGCTTGGGAGAACATCCCGTTGCTCAGTTTTCTGGCACTGCGCGGTCGATGCCGCAAGTGCGGCTCGGCGATCTCCTGGCAGTACCCGGTGGTCGAACTGCTGACCGGCGTTCTGGTCGCCGTGTGCGTCTGGCGCTTCGGCAGCGGTTTGGAGGCGGTTGCTGCGATCGCATTCACCGGACTGCTGGTTGCCGCATCCGGCATCGATCTGCGTACCACGCTGCTGCCCGATCAGTTGACCTATCCGCTGCTCTGGCTGGGGCTTCTGGTCAGTCTGATGTCCGGCGGCGTCAGCCCCGAGTCGGCCATCGTCGGTGCCGTGGTCGGCTATCTGGCGCTGTGGTCGGTGTATTGGGGCTTCAAGCTGCTCACCGGCAAGGAGGGCATGGGCTACGGTGACTTCAAACTGCTTGCCGCGCTCGGCGCCTGGGGCGGCGCGGCGGCGATTCTGCCGATCGTGCTGATGTCATCGGTCATCGGTGCCGTGGTCGGTAGTCTCTGGCTGATGTGGCGCGGCAAGTCCAGCGCCACCCCGATTCCATTTGGCCCATTCCTGGCCGCCGCCGGCTGGGTGCAGATCGTCGCCCAACCAGACCTGCTGGGTGCGTATCTGCGTTGGGCAGGAAGCTGATGCGGTAGGGTTGGGAGCCGGGAATCGGGAGTCGGGATTCGGGATTCGGGATTCGGGATTCGGGAGTCGACAAAGGCGACCCGCGAGGATCGGTCAGCGGTCAACCAGCAAAGCCAGTAATTCGCTCCGTCGGCAGTGGCGACCCTATCTTCCTGGCTTGGAACGTATCCGTAAATTATGTTGACCTTCAACGGCACCTTACGAAAGGCGGTGATCGCAGCGGCGAGGTGGTGGAGTGCTACAAAGCTGCGTTCAAGCTTCTCGTAGCGGACTGGCAGCTTACGGAAGCGGTTGAACCAGCTATGGCAGACCTCGACCACCCATCGCCTGGCCTTCTTGGTCGGCTCACGTCGCTTGGCGTGCGCCTCTATGCGTCGGTCGACGGCGTGCGGGATGTAGCCGTGCGCTTCGATGATGCGAAGGTAGTCTGCCCCTCGGTATCCGGCGTCGGCGCACAGATGCTTGCTGCGCCGAACAGGTGGGCGCTCGCGCTTGACCACGATGGCGTCAGGCACTTCATGGATACGCTTGCCATCATTGACGTTGGCTCCGGTCACGATGAGCGACAACGGGACGCCACGGCCGTCTACCAGCAGATGGCGCTTGTTTCCTTTTTTTTCCCCGATCCGTCGGGTTCGGGCCGACAGCTTCTTGCGCCAACGGGGCCTTCATCAAGGCACCATCGATGCTTTGCCATCGCCAGGCGATACCCTCCATCTCGTCGTACTCCGCCAGCCCCGCCTTCCATAGCGCCTCGAAGAACCCAGCTGTCTCCCATTCGAGAAAGCGCTTGTGAATCGCACTGGAACTACCGAAGCGTTCTTTGGGCAAGGCTTTCCACTGGCAGCCCGTGCGCAGCACGTACACGATCGCCTCGAACACCTGCCGCGCCGGCTTGGGCGGACGCCCAGCTCCGGGCTTGCGTACATACCTCTTCTTGGCTGCCACCACGCGCTGCGGAATCAGCGGCTCCACGCGCTGCCAGAAGGCATCAGTCACTGCCCATGAATCGACTCGGTTCGCCAAGGCCTTGCTCCCATGCCGCGTGCTGTGCGGCCTCGGAACGGCAATTTGCACTATTTACGGATACGCTCTAAGGCTGAAAGCTGTGAGTCGGGGATTGTTTGGCAAACCTGACCGCAAGGTGGGTTCGGCACGGCACCCGCCGGGGACCGGCGCGATATTGAGAAGGACGGCTACCGAAGTCTTCCTGCGGCCCCGGCTTTCGGCCGCTGCGCGGCAACGCGGGCTACGCCCGCTGCGCCTTCGCTCGGGCTGCGCCTTCGCTCGGGCTGCGCCCGCGCTCGGTGCGCTGCGCTGCAAGCCGGGCTACCCGAAGCGAAGCGCAGCCTGGCTTGGGCCGAAGGCCGTAAGCCGGGATTACGGTTCCCGAATCCCGAATCCCGAATCCCGATTCCCGGCCTCACCTCAAACCGCCGCGGCGATCTTGAAGATCGGCAGGTACATCGCCACCACCATGCCGCCGACCAGAGTGCCGATCAGCACGATGATGAAGGGCTCCAGCAGGCTGGACAGGGCGTCGACGGCGTTGTTGACTTCCTGCTCGTAGAATTCGGCCACCTTGAACAGCATGGTATCCAGGGCGCCCGCTTCTTCGCCGATGGCGACCATCTGAACCACCATGTGCGGGAAGATGTTGACCTGTTTCATCGCCATGTTGAGCTGATAGCCCACGGCCACATCTTCGCCGATTTCCCGCACTGCCTTGCCGTAGGTCTGGCTGCCGGTTGCGCCGGCAACCGTTTCCAGGGCTTCGACCAACGGCACGCCGGCCTTGAAGGTCAGTGCCAGCGTGCGCGCAAATCGGGCGATCGCCGACTGATGGAGAATCTGACCGATGACCGGCAGGCGGAGCAACAGGCGATCGACGCCGTGCTGCAACGCTTCAGAGCGCTTGTACAGCGCGATGAACGCCGCGCCGCTGCCAATGACTATCAATAGCGCCAGCCACCACCAGGACACCATGAAGCGAGACATGTTGACCACCAGCACGGTGAATGCCGGCAGGTCGGCGCCGAAGTTCTTGAACACTTCCTCGAACTGGGGAATGACGAAAATGAGCAGGATGGCGCTGACGATGATCGCCACGGCGACCACGGCGGCGGGATAGAAAAGCGCCTTCTTGATCTTGCCCTTCAGCGCCTCGGTGCGTTCCTTGTAGGTGGCGACGGTATCGAGCACGGTATCGAGGACGCCGGCGCCTTCACCGGCGTGCACGAGGTTTCGATACAGCTCATCGAACTGCACCGGGTAGCTGCCAAGCGCTTCGGTCAGGCTGGAACCGCCGGCAATCTGATCGCGCAGGTCGACCAGCATCTCCTTCATGCGCGGGTTGGTCTGGCCACCGGCGAGGATGTCGAACGCCTGCACCATCGGGACGCCGGCCTGCAGCATGGTGGCGATCTGGCGGCTGAAAACGGTGAGATCCTGCGCGGTGATCCGCTTGCCGGCCTTGCCGAATAGCGGCTTCGGCCGGGTTTTGACGCTGATCGGCTGGATGCCCTGTTTGCGCAGCTCGGCCTTGACCAGCGACGCGCTCTTGGCCTGAAACTCGCCATGCATTTTCTTGCCGCGCTTGTCGGTACCGCTCCACAGAAACACCTCCATGGTGTTCTCGCGCTTGGTGGGTACCGGTCGTTTTACGGCGGCTCGGGTGGCGGCCATGGCTTAATCCTTGGTAACGCGGTTGATCTCGGCGAGGCTTGTCACGCCATTCTTGAGCTTGAGCAGGGCCGATTGTCGCAAATCGCGGACGCCGCTCGCCTTCGCGGCGGCAGCAATTTCAAGGGCGGTTCCGCCCTCGAGAATGATCTTCTGAATGGCTTCGGTCATCGGCATCACCTGATATATGCCGGTGCGGCCCTTGTAGCCTTCGTTACAGTCGTCGCAGCCCACGGCGTCGTAGACGGTCAGGCCGGCATCGATTTCCTCCTGGGTGAAGCCTTCGGCCAGCAATGCTGCGGCCGGAAGTTCGACCGGCTTCTTGCACTTGTGCAGACGGCGCGCGAGGCGCTGTGCGATGACCAGGGTGACCGATGACGTGATGTTGTAAGGCGCGATGCCCATGTTCATCAAGCGTGCAATGGTCTGCGGCGCGTCGTTGGTGTGCAGGGTCGACAGCACCATGTGACCGGTCTGGGCCGCCTTGATCGCGATTTCGGCGGTTTCGAGGTCGCGGATTTCGCCGACCATGATCACGTCCGGATCCTGGCGCAGGAAGCTGCGCAACGCAGCGGCAAAGGTCATGCCGCGCTTGACGTTCTGCTGGACCTGGTTGATGCCCGGAACGCGGATTTCCACCGGATCCTCGACTGTGGAGATATTGCGCTCGTCGGTGTTGAGGATGTTCAGTGCGGTGTACAGGGAAACGGTCTTGCCCGATCCGGTCGGGCCGGTGACCAGCACCATGCCGTAGGGCTTGTCGATCGCCTCCAGGTATAGCTGGCGCTGATCGTCCTCGTAGCCCAGCGCGTCGATGCCCATCTTGGCGGCACCGCCGTCGAGCAGACGGAGCACGACTTTTTCGCCGAACAGGGTGGGGCAGGTGGAGACGCGAAAGTCCATCTGCCGGGTCTTGGAGATATTCAGTTTGATGCGGCCATCCTGGGGCACGCGCTTCTCGGCGATGTCGAGTTGCGCCATGACTTTCAGGCGGGCCGATAAACGCGCATTGAGCTTGACCGGTACCTTGGCCATGGTCTTGAGCACGCCATCCATTCGCATGCGCACGCGGTAGTCGGTTTCGTAGGGTTCGAAATGGATGTCCGAAGCACCGCGTTTGACCGCGTCGATTAGCACCTTGTTGACGAACCGGACTACAGGGGTGTCGTCGCCCTTGGCGTCAATCGCGTCGTCGGGACCGTCGTCGTCGGTGCCGACGTCGAGATTCTCCATGCCTTCGGCGTCTTCCATGCCCTCGGTAAGCGCATCCGAGGAACTGAGCGCCTGATCGATGACGCGCTTGAGCTGGTCGGCATCGACCAGTACCGGCTCCACCCGCAGATTGGCGTGGAACTTGATTTCATCCTGGGCGCGGGTGTTGGTCGGATCGGAAATGGCGACAAACAGACGGTTGCCGCGCTGAACCAGTGGCAGCACCTGATGCTGGGTGATGAGTTCTTCATCGACCAGTTTGAATGCTGCGTGGGCGAAACTGAGTGTGCTGGCGTCGAACAGGGGAACGCCGAATTCGATCGAATTGGCTGCGGCGATGTCCGCCGCGCTGACCAGCTTCTTTTTCAGCAGCCAGCTCTGGATGGGCACTTTGGCCTGCGTTGCACCGTCCATGGCTTCGCGGGCAGCCACATCGGTAATGACGCCGTCGAGAACCAGCCTCCGGGTAATACCGGTTATGCCGATCAGATTGGCCGTTGCCGCTACATTCATATTGTCCCCCCGCACGGCTGTTGAAAGATGCTACCGCAATCCATGCCCTGGTCCGGTCTTGAGTCTACTCCTTTGGCCATTACGGCATTTTCGCCCGGAAAAGGCCACTGGCAAGCAATTTCAGCGTGTTGCGCGCCACAGTTTACCGAAATCGCAGGAAAATCCGTGAACTCGGGCACATCAGGCATCCGTGTCGGCCCGGCACGGGATACCCCCGAGGCGGCTACAGCAACCCTTTGCCTTTGAGGGCAGAGACCAGCTCGGCGACATCCTTGACCATCACGCCTTTGCCGCGCTTCGGCGGTGGCGCGAAGGAAACGGTGTCGAGGCTGGCTCCGGACGGTACGCCCAACTCGGAAAGGGCGATCGTCTGCATCGGCTTGGACTTGGCCTTCATGATGTCGGGCAGCTTGATGAACCGGGGTTCGTTCAGACGAAGATCGGTCGTTATGACGGCCGGCAGATCGACTTCGATGGTCTCTAGCCCGGCATCCACTTCGCGGGTGACCCTGGCGACCTGGCCATCGACTGCGACCGCGCTGGCGAAGGTGGCCTGAGGCCGTCCCCACAGGGTGGCCAGCATCTGGCCGGTCTGGCTGGCGTCATCGTCGATCGCCTGTTTGCCCAGGATCACCAGGCCCGGCTGCTCGATTTCGATCAGCTTCAGAAAGACGTTCGCCGCGGTCAGCGGCTGCACCGGGCCATCGCTGACCACGTGGATGGCCCGATTGGCACCCATGGCCAAGCCGTTGCGCAGATGGGCGGCGGCGTCGGCCGGGCCGATGGTGGCGACGATCACTTCCTCGGCGTGACCCTTTTCGCGCAGCCGAAGGGCTTCTTCCAAGGCGATCTCGTCGAACGGATTGGCCGAGAGCTTGACGCCATCGGTGATTACGCCCGAGCCGTCGGGCTTGACCTGAATGCGGACGTTGTAATCCACCACGCGCTTGAAACCGACCAGGATTTTCATTCTGTCAGTAGACCTTTCATTGGTAACGTAACGGCATGCCGGGAGATTACCGGCGGTTGTTAGTTCAGTGCTACAAGTCTACCCGTTGCCGGCAATCGCTCCCACCCCTGCCGAGCCATTGGCTAGACTAACGCGCTACCGTCTGGAACCCACATGACCACCGACCGCCAAAGTCATCTCGACCGCCTGGAAGCCGAGAGTATCGAAATCATCCGGGAGGTCGCCGCCGAGTTCACCAATCCGGTTCTGCTGTATTCGATCGGCAAGGACAGCGCCGCGCTGCTGCACCTGATGATGAAGGCATTCGCGCCGGCCCGGCCGCCGATTCCGCTGCTGCATGTCGACACCACCTGGAAGTTCAAGGACATGTATGCGTTGCGCGATGCGATTCCTGCCCGCTATGGCGTGCGGCTGCTGGTGCACATCAATCAGGAGGGCGTCGCCCAGGGCATCGGCCCGTTCAGCCACGGCGCGGCCGTGCACACCGACATCATGAAGACCCAGGCCTTGAAGCAGGCCCTGGATCAGTTCGGTTTCGATGCCGCCATCGGTGGTGCCCGGCGCGATGAGGAAAAATCGCGGGCCAAGGAGCGAGTGTTCTCGTTCCGCAACGCCCAGCACCGATGGGACCCGAAGAGCCAGCGGCCCGAGCTGTGGAATCTGTTCAATACCCGACTGCACAAGGGCGAAAGCGTGCGGGTGTTTCCGCTGTCCAACTGGACCGAACTGGATGTCTGGCTGTACATCCAGCGCGAGGATATCCCCGTGGTGCCGCTGTACTTCGCCGCCGAGCGTCCGGTGGTGGAGCGCGAGGGCGCGTTGATCATGGTCGACGACGAGCGCTTACCGCTGGCCGAAGGCGAGGTACCGGCGTTGCGTCGGGTGCGGTTTCGCACGTTGGGCTGCTACCCGCTCACCGGTGCTGTGGAGTCCGACGCCGAAACTCTTGATGAAGTGATTGCCGAGATGCGCGCCTCGCGCCGGTCCGAGCGCCAGGGCCGGGTGATCGACCATGATCCGAGCGCATCGATGGAAAAGAAGAAGCAGGAGGGGTATTTCTGATGGCCGGATCGGACGATACCGACCTGCTGCGATTCATTACCTGCGGCAGCGTCGATGACGGCAAGAGCACCCTGTTGGGCCGGTTGCTGCACGACTGCGGTCAGTTGTTTGACGACCAGATTGCCGCGCTGACCCGCGACAGCGCCCGGCACGGCACCCAGGGCGATCAGGTCGACTACGCCCTGTTGCTCGATGGCCTGGATGCCGAGCGCGAGCAGGGCATTACCATCGACGTCTCCTATCGCTATTTCGCCACCGCGCGCCGTCATTTCATCGTCGCCGACTGCCCCGGTCACGAGCAGTACACCCGCAATATGGCCACCGGCGCGTCCACCGCCGACGTTGCGGTGGTGCTGGTCGATGCCCGCAAGGGGCTGCTTACCCAGACCCGCCGGCACAGCTATATCGTTTCGCTGTTTGGCATCAGCCAGGTGATATTGGCGGTCAACAAGATGGATCTGGTCGATTACGATCAGGACCGGTTCGACGCCATCGCGGCCGAGTACCAGCAGTTGGCCAAGGGCCTCGGCATCCGCAGCGTCCGTGCCTTGCCGGTGTCGGCGCTGAACGGAGTGAACCTGCTCGGCAACGACCCGGCGATCGCCTGGTATCACGGCCCGGGGCTTCTGGAGCTGCTGGAAGCGACCGAGCCGCGTGCCCGGCCCGTGAATGGCGGCTTTCGGATGCCGGTGCAGTGGGTGAACCGGCCCGACTCCCATTTTCGCGGCTTCGCCGGCACGGTGGCGGGCGGACGCGTGGCCGTCGACGATGAAATCGTGGTGCTGCCGGCCGGGCGGCGTTCGCGCGTGGCCCGGGTGGTGGTTGCCGATACCGATCTGTCGCTGCGCGATTTGCCCGGCGCGTCGACCGGCCAGACGGTCACGCTGACCCTCAGGGATGAGATCGACGCCAGCCGCGGCGATTTGATCGCTGCGGCCAATCAGCCGCCCGAAGTAGCCGATCAGTTCGCCGCTCATCTTTTGTGGCTCGACGATGCCCCGCTGCTGCCAGGGCGGCGCTATTGGCTGAAGCTCGCCACGCGCACCGTCGGCGCCCAGGTTACCGAGATCAAGCATCGGGTCGATATCAACAGTCAGGAACCGCTGGCGGCCAAGCGGCTGGAGCTCAACGAGGTTGGCTACTGCAATCTGAGTCTGGATGCGCCGGTCGCCTTCGAGCCATTCGCCGACAATCCACGGCTTGGGGGCTTCATTCTGATCGACCGGCTCAGCAACGCCACGGCGGCGGCCGGCACCCTGGATTTTGCTCTGCGCCGGGCGGCCAACATCCACTGGCAGGCGCTGTCGGTCGACAAGGCCGCGCGTGCCGCGAGCAAGGGCCAGGTGCCGCGCTGCGTGTGGTTCACCGGGCTGTCGGGTGCCGGCAAATCCACCGTGGCCAATCTGGTCGAGAAGCGCCTGCACGCGCTCGGGCATCACACCTATCTGCTCGATGGCGACAATGTCCGGCACGGGCTCAACAAGGATCTGGGTTTTACCGACGAGGACCGCGTCGAAAACATTCGTCGCGTCGCCGAGGTGGCGCGGTTGATGGTCGATGCCGGGCTGATCGTGCTGGTGTCGTTCATTTCGCCGTTCCGCAGCGAGCGTCGCCTGGCCCGCGATCTGTTTTCTCCGGGCGAATTCATCGAGGCGTTCGTCGATGCCCCGATCGAGGTCGCCGAACAGCGTGATGTGAAAGGCCTGTACGCCAAGGCCCGAGCCGGCAGGATTCCCAACTTCACCGGCATTGACTCGCCCTATGAGTCTCCCGAGTCGCCCGAACTGCATCTCGACACCGTGGCCCAGTCGCCCGATGCCTTGGCCCAGGTGGTGGTCGATCGGGTGCTGGCGGACACCTGATCCTGGAGTCGACGCGCGGGCATCGGGGCCGGACGTGCGTCGCAGTTCCAGTGGGCCGCCGCCGGGACTCCTGCGCGGCCTGAGTTCAGAGGTTCTGGTAGTTGGGTCCGGCGCCACCTTCGGGGGTCACCCAGTTGATGATCCGGTAGGGGTCCTTGATATCGCAGGTCTTGCAGTGCACGCAGTTGGCGGCGTTGATCTGCAGCCGCTTGCCGGCTTCATCGTCGACGATTTCGTAAACGCCAGCCGGGCAGAACCGGGTGCACGGATTGCCGTACTCCGCGGCGCAGCGGTCGATGCAGATCGAGGTGTCGGCAACGTGCAGGTGGATCGGCTGGTCTTCGTCGTGCTCGGTGGCGGCGAAATAGACGCCGGCCAGACGGTCGCGCGGCGGCAGGTCGCGGCTGACGTAATCGCGTTTGGGGGCGCTGTACTGGCCCAGCTTGCTGAGCCGCGAGGCATCGTCGTGCACCTTGAGCGTCCACGGCGAATGACCGCCGGTCACCGTTTCCCAGGCCGAGTTGATCAGTCCCCACCAGAGGCCTTTCTTGAAGGCCGGCTTGAAATTGCGGACCTTCCTGAGTTCCGCCGCGATCGGCGACGCGCGCAGCCGCGCGTCCCAGCCGGCAGCGTCGAGTCCTCCGGCAAGGTGTTGGGCGGCGAGCAGGCCCGAGCGTAACGCCTGGTGCACACCCTTGACCTTGGGTACGTTGAGCAGGCCGGCGGCATCGCCGATCAGCATCGCGCCCGGCATCTCCAGTCGGGGCAGCGACTGCCAGCCGCCAGTGACGATGGCGCGTGCGCCGGCGGAAAGTATGCTGCCGCCTTCGAGCAGCGGCTTGACGCTGGGGTGATGCTTGAACTGCTGGAACGCCTCATAGGGCTGGTACAGCGGGTCGGTGTAATCCAGCCCCGAAACGTAACCGACCGCGACTTGGCCTTTGTCGAGGTGATAGATGAAGCTGCCGCCATAGGTGTGCGAATCGGCCGGCCAGCCGAAGCTGTGCACGATCTTTCCGGGGCTGACCCGGTCTTCCGGCAATTGCCAAAGCTCCTTGATGCCGATCGAGAAGCTGGGCGGGTCGCAGTCGGCATCGAGCTTGAAGCGCTCGATCAATTGTTTGCTCAGGTGGCCGCGCGCGCCTTCGGCCAGAACGGTGACTTTGGCCCGGATGTCGATGCCCTGCGTGTAGCCAGGTTTTTCCGAACCGTCGCGGGCGACACCCATGTCGCCGATCCGCACGCCGGCCACCGCGCCCTCATCGTCGAACAACGGTTCGGCGGCCGCGAAGCCGGGATAGATTTCCACGCCGAGCGCTTCGGCCTGCGGTGCCAGCCAGGCGCACATCGCGCCGAGCGAGACGATGTAGTTGCCATGATTGTTCATCTGCGGCGGGACGACCGGAAACCTGAAGCCGCCGGACTTGCCCAGCATCCAGAATTCGTCTTCCCCAGCCGGCACGTAAACCGGTGGCGGATGGTCGCGCCAGTCGGGGATCAGTTCATCGAGCGGGCCGGGCTCGATCACAGCGCCGGACAGAATGTGGGCGCCGATGGTCGATGATTTTTCGATCACGCAAACCGACAGCTCCGGGTTGAGCTGCTTGAGCTTCATGGCGAACGACAGCCCGGCCGGTCCGGCGCCGACGGTCACCACATCGTATTCCATGAATTCCCGCTCGTTCATCTGGGCATCCTCACTGGCGAACCCTGATTCTATCGTCTGTATCGTCGAGCAAGCGCTCGGTAACCGTAAACGCGCGGTTGTCGGCTGCGGGCGGGGATAATGCCGGCATGGATCAGCTCGCTTCAGCCACGCATTTCGAAACGGTACGGCTGCCCGGCGCCGATGTCCGGCTGGCGCCCAACTGGCTGGCGCAGGACGAAGCCGACAGACTGATGGAGCGCCTGCTGCTGGCGATTCCCTGGGAGCGGCATCGGATAACTCTTTTCGGCCGACAGATCGACTCTCCTCGTCTGAGCTGCTGGATTGGCGATCCCGGCGCGACCTACACCTACTCGCGAACCCGCTTCGAACCCCGGCCCTGGCCGCCGGCGCTGGCCGCGTTGCGCGACCGGCTCGGCGATGAACTCGACCGCCGGTTCAACAGCGTGCTGGCCAACTGGTATCGCGACGGGCGCGACAGTATGGGCTGGCATTCCGACGATGAACCCGAACTGGGACCGGCGCCGGTGATCGCCTCGCTGAGTCTGGGCCAGCCGCGGACTTTCGTGTTTCGCGGGCGCGGCGATGCGGCGACCGGAGCCCGGATCCTGCTGCCGCACGGCAGCCTGCTGGTCATGCGCGGTGCCACCCAAGCGCTTTATCGGCACGCGCTGCCAAGTACCCGCCGTGTCGTTGCCGGTCGTATCAACTTGACCTTCAGATACGTCAGGATCAGCGGGCCTGGCTGACCCGAATGTACTGAGCTATTGACAGATTCGAGTCCCGACCGGCGTGATGCATTCGGCGGTCGCCACGTTGGCGCTGCCCAGCCGGAAATCGAAACTGCGGCGCAATCGTCGATCCGGATCGTGTGCCTCGGCGACCGTGAACCGCCAGCGCACCAGGGCCCGCCGCGCCGCTCTGTCGAAAATTCCGCTCGGATTCGAAGATTCGATCCGAATGTCCGCGGGTCGACCGGCGGCATCGATCCGGAAACTCAAGGAGACACTGCCTTCCATGCCCTGCAGCCGGGCGTCACGTGGATATACCGGAGCGGGCGCATGGATTGGCCGCGGCGCTGCCTCGTTAGCTTCCGCGACCTGCTCGGATATCGGCAAGCCAATCGGACTGGAGGCCGCGCGGATCGGCTGGGCCAGTGCAGGCAGCGCGGTGGGGAGTTCCATCGGCGCGACCGGCGCATCGACGGGCGGGGCAGCCGGGCGGGATGCCGGGCCATCGTCAATCGGTGAGCGCGGCATCATGGCGATCAGCCCGTCCATGCGCTGACCAACTTCAAACGGCGTCCGCAGCGCCAGCAGCGGCAAGTCGATGGCCATGGTCGGCGACATCCGAAATTGCCAGTCGTTGCGCGGCAGTGAAGTGCTTGAAATCGTGATCGTTGCCGCTGCCAAGGCCAGCACTGCCATCAACACCGGCCATGACGGCTTGCGAACGATTCCGGGCGAAGGCTGATCGGGTGATTCGACGATGCGGCTGATCCGTTCGAGCAGCAGACCGGCAGCGGCGGCCAGCGCGAATCGCGGCGTGGGCCGGTGCAGTGCGTGTTGTTCGTGGGCCAATTTCGCCAGGGCGGCGGCGTAGTCGATTCGGTTGGCGCCGGCTTTGAGCACCATGGCGTCGCAGGCCAGTTCCCGGTCGTGCGCGAGTCGACGTGCGAGCCAGTGAACCACCGGGTGGTAATAAAGCAAGGTCAGCACCGACAGTTCGGCAAGATTGAACAGGTAGTCCAGGCGCCGGACATGCGCCAGCTCGTGCAGCAGAATCGGGATCACCTGCTCACGCGGCAGCCGCAACACCATGCCGACCGGCAGCAGGATCACCGGCCGCAACCAGCCAAACAGCATGGGCGTATCGACATCGGGCGACTCACGCGCCTCGACGCGACCACCTACGCCCATGCGCAATGACAGGATCCGCAGCTGCTCGGCCCACTGAGCGGGCAGCGGCCGCGCCCGAAGGCACAGGCGCCTGAGTGCCCACCATTCCCATCCGGACCGAGCCGAGAGAACGACCACGCCAGCAAGCCAGAGCGCGACCACCCAGGGCAGGGCGTGTTCGGCAACCGTCGAGAGATCGATCGCTCCGGTTGCGGGCGAATGGACGAACGCGGCTGAAGCGCCCGAAATCGCTGCTCCCGCTGCATCTCCAGCAGCGGTCGCCGGCTGGCTCAGTCGGCCCCAATGCTGGGCGACGCCGAGAATCGGCAGTATCAGGAATCCGAGCATCGCCACTTGGCCCAAGACGACGTGGAACGCTGGAGAGCGCCTGCGAAAGCCAAAGCGAAAAGCCCCATAAACGGCAGCGACCAAGAGGCCCTGCCAAAGAAAGTCGATCAACGCCAGACCCAGCACGCGGGTCAGCACAGTCGCCTGCTCGATGATTATCGGGTCCATGTCTCAGCGTCCTTCAAGGCCTTCGAGGAGGGTTTGGATCGCTTTGAGTTCTGCATCGTTGACCTGCGCATCGCCGAGCGCGCGCATCACCAACTGCGAGGGCCGTCCGTCGAAGGCCCGGGTGACCAGATCCGCCAGCAGATTCCGCTGGGTGGATTCCTTGTCGAGCGCGGCGCGGAAGCGATGGGCGCGGGCCGATTCATCCCGCTCGACCAGGCCCTTTGCATGCATGACCTGAAGCAACTTCAGGGCCGTGGTGTAGCCGCCGCCCTGCTCCTTGTAAAGCGTCTCATAGACCTCACGCACGCTGGCTTCGCCACGATCCCAGAGGACATTGAGGATGGCCAGCTCGGCGTCGGTGGGTCGGTTCTTGGGACTCATCATGTCAGGTGCACCTCGCTGGACCGGAACAAGGGCCGCGTTCAGGCGCGGCCCGTTGAATCGGTTGGCTGGCCACGAAGCGGATCAGCCACCGCCCTCCCGGATCGCCCGTGAAACATTATCCGAACCGCGGCCAATGTCCAATTGCCTTTCCAATTCGCTCGATTCTGCCGCAATTCTGCGACGACGCTCGGCCACCGTTTCGCAAACCGCCTGCGACATATGACTGCCAACCCGCTTGACCCGGCGACAGACCATACGGCTGTCCTCTCGCGCCTCGACCAGCAGCGCATTGACCAGCTCCTGGTCGTTGAACAGGCGGGTGCGCTGGGTATCGTTCAATTCTTCGAAGCCCGACACGGGCTCCAACGTCTTTTCCATGCGGTCGAGCGCGCTGGCTACCTTGCCCCGATCGGCCTGCTTGAGCTCCTGGTATTTGTCCGACCTGGCCAGATCCTTGCGAATCTGCTTGGCCTGCTTGAGAAACTGGCTCTTGCCGGATTCGACGGTCGCAATTTCGCCCGAGTCTTTTTTGGCATGGACGGGGGCGACCCACAACAAGGCTAACGCTAAACCAAGGACCACATGGCGCATGAAACTCTCCTCTCTGGATTTTATGGTCGACCGGCCAGCGCAGGATGGGTCGGCCGCCGGTCAGTGGACAGAACGCTAACAGCGCGGCAAGCCGCTGTCAACGAATGTGTTCGTATGTAGTGTTTCGTTGGCTGGTTCTGTCCAGCACGGTTGGGCTTGGCCGGTGCGCGCGCGCCACCAGTCGGCTCAATCGCCGGCTTCGGGATTCGCCCCGCGGCGTTCTTCGCGGTCGCGCCGCGCTTGGGATAGCGCATCTTCGCCGGCTTGCAACGTCCAGCCGATGACCTTCACGGTGACCTGCTCAAGTGCCGACTCGAAGGCCGCCGTCAGCCCGTCGATCGAGCGACCTTCGGCGGGCGTCGCATGCCTGAAGTTGGCGCTGTCGAGCACTTGGCCGGTGCGGGCGAGGATCAAGCGGACTTGTAGTTCGATCTCCACCGACAGATCGCCGGCCTGGTCGACCGCCTCGAAGTGTCGCAGCTCGGAGTTGAGCCGGAACCGACTGCGCAGGGTGCCATCACGGCCGACCGCTGCGATCCGGCCCGAATCTTCGAAGCCGCGCAACAGCACCGACTGAACCAGGTCGGGCGCCGGCTCCAGCCAGCCGGCACCTGGGAAGACTTCCAACTGCGAGGGCGGCACACGCACTAAAACGCGGGATGAGTCGCGCAAGGCATCGCTGCGGGGTCGTTCGATGGTCAACGACCAGTGCACCGTGCGCCAGTCCGGCTCAGCCCCGATGACTACTTGTGGGGCCAGTATGGTGATCGGCGCCGACTGACGCGCCAACATGCAGCCGGACATGGCGATCAGCGCGGCGCCGATCAGCGCGGCGCGCAGCAGAGAGGCATTCATCGCGGTTCGTACTCCTTGGGTTGGTCGCCGCCAAGCAGGAAGCCGGCAGGGTTGCTTTCCACCCGGCTACTGAGTCGACCCAGCTCCCGGATCAGCTGACGCAGCTCCACCAACGTCGGGCCAAGCTGGCTCAGGCCCTCGTTACCGAAGCTGGCCAGCGCTTCTTCGTTCTCTGCAAGCATGCCGTCGGCACGTCGGGTCAGCGATTCCATGCGCGCCAGCGTGTTGCGCAGGTCGTCGGTCAGTCCGGGCAGGGCGTCCAGCAAACTGCCGTCGACCTTCTTCAGGCTGGCATCCAGACGGGTCAGCGTTTCGTCGGCGTGGCTGAGCAACTGCAACATTCGCTCGCCAGCGCTGGCGGCATTGCCGATCAGCGCGGCAATCTGCTCGCGTTCGCCAGCGATGGCCAGGGTGAATTCGTCCATGTTGGCCAGCGTGTTGCCGATACGCTCCGCATTTTCATCGCTGAGCAGATTCCGCACCCGCAGCAGGACTTCGCTGGCGGTGGTGGCGATATCCTCGGATGAGCTCATCAGCTTGGCGAGCGCCGATTCCTCCGAGCGGATCACCGGCACATCGTGGTCGGACAGCGCTTGCAGCGGCGCGCTGTCCGGGCTGCCGCCGGTGAGCTGGATGAATGCGATGCCGGTCAGGCCGGTTAGCGCCAGCCGGGCCACGGTGTCCTCGCGAACCGGAGTCTCCGACCGCACTTGAATGCGGGCTACCACGATTCGCGGATCCTCGGGCGCCAACGTCAGTGACTTCACGTTGCCGATCTGGATGCCGTTGTACTGCACCATGCCGCCGTTCGACAGGCCGGTGACGGGCTCGGTGAAGCGCACCTCATACTCACGCCAGGCGCGCTCGGCGGTGTATTTGGACGCCCACAACCCGAAAGCCAGAGCAAACAGCACGATGGCTACCGTGAACGCTCCGATCAGCAGATGGTTGGCGCGGGTTTCCATGTCAGGTGTCCTTGGTGGCGACGTGAGTGGCTTGCGCGGCCCGGGCGCGCGGTCCGTGGAAATACTCCTGGACCCATGGGTGATCGAAGCGCTCGACCTCGCTCAGCTTGCCGACGGCCAGCACGCGGTGTTCGGCAAGGACGGCGACCCGGTCGCAGATTGCATACAGGGTATCCAGATCGTGGGTGATCAGGAATACGGTCAACCCCAGCGCCCTTTGCAGGGTGAGCAGGAGCTGATCGAAGGCGGCAGCACCGATCGGATCCAGTCCGGCGGTGGGTTCATCCAGGAACAGCAGTTCCGGATCCAGCGCCAGTGCGCGGGCCAGCCCGGCGCGCTTGCGCATTCCACCGGACAGCTGCGAAGGCAGTTTCGCCGCAGCGTCCGCGGGCAGGCCGACCATTCGGATTTTCAGTCGTGCCAGATCGGCGCGCAGCGCGCCCGTCAGCTCCGGATGGTGCTCCTTGAGCGGAACCTCGACGTTCTCCTGCACGGTCAGCGAAGAAAACAGCGCACCATCCTGAAACAGTACGCCGGCCCGGCTCTCCATCGCCCGGCGCGCGTCCGGATCGGCGTCCAGGTCGCGGCCGAACACTTCAATCCGGCCAGCCTGAGCCGGACGCAAACCGAGGATGGCGCGCATCAGTACCGACTTGCCCGTACCGGAGCCGCCGACCACCCCGATGATCTCTCCGGTTTTCACGTCGAGATCGAGATTGTCGTGTACCACCTGGGTACCGAAGGCATTGCGCAGCCCGCGAATGGAAATGGCCAGCCGCTCGGTTTCCGGGGCCGGCTGTGTGGTCGCCGAATGCGCGCTCACCAGCCCATCTCCATGAAAAACACCGCCGCGATGGCGTCGATCACGATGACCAGCGAAATGCTTTGCACCACCGCCGAGGTGGTCCGCTCGCCGACCGACTGCGCCGTGCCTGCGACCTTGAATCCCTCCAGGCAGCCGACCAGGGCGATGACCACGGCGAAGATCGGTGCCTTGCTCAGGCCGACCAGATAATGCCGAAGCTGAAGGGTATCGTGGAGTCGGTTGATGAACAGGTCGGCGGTCATGCCGATATCGAATATCGCCACCAGCATGCCACCCAGCATGCCGGCCATGGCAGCGATGACCGACAGCAGCGGCAACATGATGACCAAGGCGATCAGCCGCGGGATCACCAGCAGTTCGATCGGGTCGAGCCCGAGCGTGCGGATCGCGTCGATCTCCTCGCGGCTCTTCATCGTGCCGATCTGCGCGGTGAACGCGCTGGCGGTGCGCCCGGCCAGCAAAATGGCGGTCAGCAGGACGCCGAATTCGCGCAGAAAGGCAAAACTGACCAGCTCGACGACGAACAGATCCGCGCCGAAATCGCGCAGCACCGTTGCGCCGAGAAAGGCCACCACCGCGCCGACCAGAAAACTGAGCAGCGCGACCAGGGGCACCGCATCGAAGCCGGTCTGCTCCATATGGTGCACCGTGGCGGTGAGTCGCAGCCGGCGAGGATGGCGCGCCAGGCGTGACAGGGTGACCAGGGTCAGTCCCAGAAAACCCAGCAGCGCGGTCATCTGCCGGCCCAGCCCGACGACGGTCTGACCGATACGCTCCAGCAGTGCGCGCCAGGTAGGCGGCGCGTGACCGGAAGGCGGCGGTTCACGGTGATCGGCGGCCGCCACGGCCGAAATCAGCGCGGCGTGTTCGGGGCGTAGCGCCAGCACGTCGGAGGGCAGATCGAATCGGGCCAGCAGCTTCAGCAGCAGCAGCGCGCCGGCTGCATCCAAGCGTGAAATGTCGGAGGCATCGACTTCGACCACCGGGCCGGAAACCCGATCGATCGTGCGCGACAGCCGGGCGGCATCGTCGAGCAGCCAAGCCCCCGCTGCCCTCAGGCGTCCCGGCGCGGCAGTCTCCAGTTGGGGCGTCTCATCGGCCATGGCGACATTGTGCAGGCTGCTGGCCAGAAGTCACGCGCCGATCGAGTGCGGCCGACTCGAACAAGACTCTCGCCGAGTCGGTTCCGCCGGGCTGATCCCGCGCCCGCGTGGTGAAACCTTTCGCCGATTGCCGCGCCATGCAAGTTGCCAGTGCGATGACTGGTCGATACCTCATTCCGACGCAATCGGGAGTTTTCTTCCACTACCGATGGCCAAACGGCTACTGGAGCAGCAGCATGCAGGCAACGCCCGAAAAAGCCAGAGCAACGCCGGCCAGGCCCTTCCTGCCTGGGCGCTCGCCAAGCCAGAACCAGGCGAGCAACAGGATGAACACCGAGGCGGTCTCGTTGAGAATCGCGGCGACAGCGGCATCGGTCAGTTTGTAGCCGGCCAGCCAAAACACCATCGACAGCCCCTGGCCGAACAGCGCGGCAATCGCCAGGCGTAGCCAGGGAACCGTGCCGCGACGCGGCCAAAGCGCGCCCCAGTGGCCGCGCAGGCCGACAACCAGCGCCATGCCCAGCAGCGCGCCGAACATGCGGACGATGGTTACCGGCAGCAGCGGCTGGGCTTCGAGCGTCGGCTTGATCATCACGATCGATAAAGCCATGAGAAAGATCGACAGCACGCCGATCAGCGCACCGCCGGATGCTTGCGTCGGCGCGGTCGGTTCCTGCGCTTTGTCGCCCACCACCAGTTCCGGAAAGGTGTCGGCGGTCGCCGGGCTCGGCAGGTTCCGCCGGGAACGCGCCGGCCACACCACCAGCAGCACGCCGCTGCTGACCAGCGCAAAGCCTGCCCACTGGGCCACCGACAGCCGTTCGCCCAGGGCGATCATGCTGAGCACGATCACCCACGGACTGTAACTGTTGCCCAGAATGCCCATGCGCGCCGCGCCAAGAGCGTTGAGGGCGCGGAAATACAGCGTGTCGGCCACGGCAATGCCGATTGCGCCGCTGACCAGCGCGAGGACGATGTCGCGGGTCGGAAGCGCTGCAAAGGCCTGGCTGTCGACCAGCAACGCAATCGGCAGCAAGCCGGCGAGCACCAGCAGGTTCTTCATGAAATTCAGGCTCAGCGGCGACACCGAGAGCCCCAGTTGACGGTACAGAATGACGCCGACCGCCCAGGTGGCTGCGGCAGCCAAGGAAAACAACTCCCCCCACATCATCGTCATCGCCGTACCGGATCATTGAACCGGCGACCGGGCAGCCGCCAGCCGGCCATTGTCCGGGAAAACCGGCATGCTGTCTCCGAATGCCGGCAGCCTCATAATGGCCAACCATGTCCACTGCGCCTCCAAGTTTTGTCGATCGGACCGAGTTCATCCTTGAACTGGCGCGCCGGCTGCACACCTATGGCACCAATTCGCCGCGTCTGGAGGCGGCGCTCACCCAAGTCTCCCACCGGCTCGGACTGCGCTGCGAAGTGTGGTCGAATCCGACCGGTTTGATCGTCAGTTTCGGCGGCGGTCTGGGCGGCGAAGGCGGGCCGGAAAATACGCGCGTGCTGCGGATGCCTCCCGGCGATGTCGATCTGCGCAAACTGTGCGAGGCAGATGCGATTGCCGAGCGGGTGATGGCCGGCGAACTGGATGTCCGCGCGGGGCTGGCTGAACTCAAGGCGTTGGCGGTGCCCGCTTCGGAACTCACCCGTTGGCGCTCGGCGCTCAGCTTCGGACTGGCTTCGGCATCGGTGGCCGGGCTGTTCGGCGGCGGGTGGTCGGAAATTCTCAGTGCGGCGTTGATTGGCCTGCTGATCGGGATGCTCACGGTATTCGGTTCCGCGTACCCGCGGCTGGCCGAGGCGTCGGATGCGCTGGCGGCCTTTCTGGCCAGTCTGCTGGCGGCGGCGATTGCCACGTTCATCATGCCCCTGGCGTTGAAGCCGGTGGTGATCTCGGCGTTGATTGTCCTGTTGCCCGGGATGATGCTGACCGTGGCGGCGGCAGAGCTGACCAGTCAGCATCTGGTCTCAGGCACGGCGCGCTTAGCGGGCGCGTTCACCGTCCTGGCCAAACTCACCTTCGGCACCATTGCCGCTAACGAACTGGTGAAGCTGTTCGGCTGGCTGCCGCTGGATGCCGCGCTGGGCAGTGCCCCGCATTGGCTGGAGTGGGCGGCTGTGGCGACAGCCGGCTTTTCGTTCGCCATCCTGTTTCGCGCCAGCTATCGGGACTACCCGCTGGTGATATTCGCTGCGGCAATGAGCTATGCCATCACCCGATTTTCGGGGATCTGGCTGGGCACTTCGCCAGGCGATTTTCCGACCGGCGTTTTCGTCGCCGCCATCGCGGTGACTGCGGTGAGCAATATCTATGCGCGCTGGCGCAATCGGCCCGGCGCGGTGATCCGGGTGCCCGGAATCATCCTGATGGTTCCGGGAAGCGCCGGCTTCAGGAGCCTCAGCCTGCTGATGGAGGGCGACATGATGGTCGGTCTGGACACCGCCCGGGCGCTTCTGTTGGTGCTGGTGGCGCTGGTAGCCGGTTTGCTGTTCGGCAATCTGATCGTGCCGGCGCGCCGCAGCCTGTAGACCGAAAGCTGTTTTCGGCGATCAGCGGTCCTTGATCGAAGCAAACCGCTACTGCCTTCGTCGTGCAAGTGCCGCGATTCAGCGGCCACGGTGATGCGGCATGACGGTGATGCGGCGTGATCGCTATACGTCTCATCGTCGGCACGCGCTTGAAGCGAGTTCGCCAGTCGCGAAACCGATCGGCAGCTTGCCATCCGTCATCCGGATTGCTGCCAACCGAGCGCGTCCGTGGTTCTCAATCGAGTGATGATCCGTCGCTTTCCCATTGAATCAACCATCGAGCTGAATAGCGGTGAATCACCAAGGGATGCTCTGATTTATCCCCCACATCTGGCATCATAGCGACGTCCCGAACATCACACACCGATGAAACAGACCACCTTCGCCTCGCTGAGCTACGCCGCCAAGAAGAAGCGCACCCGTCGCGAGGTG
>Ga0209346_1000229_pt1 | contig 66790 bp, 73 predicted proteins | sample AutmiccommunBRH9_FD_187381 | JGI IMG/M metagenome (GOLD analysis project Ga0209346, IMG submission 187381) | Deep subsurface microbial communities from Mt. Terri, Switzerland - Autotrophic microbial communities BRH/9 (SPAdes) (version 2) | ecosystem: Environmental > Aquatic > Deep subsurface >...
GCCAGCCACCCCCCTAATGGCCGTGGCTCGCTGACCAGCAATTGGTATGGCCCCTTCGTCTAAGGGTTAGGACGCGGCCCTTTCACGGCTGAAATACGGGTTCGAATCCCGTAGGGGTCACCACTTTTCAACACACATCGCAGAACTCCGTGTGTGACGGCATAAAACCGTCCTTTCGACGATTGAATCATCGTCTTTGCTACACAGTTCTTCTACACAATCCTGTCCACGATGATGCCTCAAAGCCCTGTAAATCATCAACTTATCGTCGATCAAACTTCTACACAAAACATCTACACAATTTACCCCGAGGGATGGTCTCCAAGGGGAATGTGCTACATATTCGAAAACGAGTTCCAGCAGGCTTGAAAACCGTCATCGGTAAGAGCGAGATGTGGCGTTCGCTAAAAACTGGCGATGTCAAAATTGCGGTGCGGCGTTGCCATCACATCCATGCCGAGATTGAAGCGATATTTGATCAGGCGCGATTGATTGCTGGATTGACTGTGGGGCAGACGATGTCATCACCGTCTTCCAATATGGTTTTAGCCGATCATCTCCAATCAAAGCTCAATAAGGATTCGGTGGAATCTCACTCGCACCTTTGCTTTGCGAAGGCATATGATCGATTCATCACCGATCCCACTCATGCTTGGTCTCGCAGAACACGGGCAACGCAAGAAGAATTAATCGACAAGAGCCCTTCACGAGGGATGAGAATCCTCGACAAAACACGGCGGCATGACAAGCGCAGACCATTTGCTCCCCAACAACTTCAAGCGATCTTCAATGCCCCACTTTATAGTGGGTGTGTTGATGATCAGACCGGCTGTAACAAAATAGGAAGTGAGAGACCCAAAGGAACAAGGTTCTGGATACCCTTGCTCGGTCTGTTTACTGGTATGCGGTTAAATGAGATATTTGACCCATAAGTAGGACTATCCTGACAATGCGGGTTAACATGGTACGCCAAACTGAGGACTTTTGGCATCGGGAACTCACAAATTCGGAAAAGTGGGATGCTAATGACGACCAAAGCAAGCACACAACTCTACACATTGCACCGCCCAGCACTTTGAACCGGTATTTCGGTACCCTGACGATATGATGGCTATCATGAAAAATCCTGTGGCTGCCGTGTGTATAGGTCACGGCCTGTAACCAAATGATCGTGCCTCGCGAATATAAGGTCAGGCCGAATAACCCTATCCCTTCCTTCGGCCAATGCCGCGCCGACTAACGATATAGCAAGCCCGGCAATCGGGACGCAGGAGAGTAACGTGAACATAACAAAATTTTTATCCGCCACCGCACTTGGTGGGATGATGGCCTTTGCGCCGGCTTATGCACAAGAATTAGAAAGCGAAGCGACATTTGATGACAATGTAATCGTCGTCACGGCTTCAAAGCGTGAAACAACACTTCAGGAAACGCCTATCTCTGTCTCGGTTACCAGCGGCGAAACGCTTGAGCGAGCACAGATTCGTGACATTTCCGACCTCACCACCGTTGCCCCCTCACTAAGGTCAAGTCAGTTGCAAAGCTCGGCAAATACGACTTTCATCATTCGCGGTTTTGGCAATGGGGCCAATAACGCTGGCATTGAGCCTTCGGTCGGTGTGTTTATCGACGGAGTTTACCGGTCGCGGTCCGCTGGACAGATTGGCGATCTTTCCAATGTGTCACGGATCGAGGTCCTTCGTGGTCCGCAGTCAACTCTGTTCGGCAAGAATGCATCTGCAGGCGTGATTTCGGTGGTGACACGCGAGCCGCAATTTGAATTTGGTGGTTCGGTAGAGGCTACTTACGGTAATTTCAACCAGATGGTATTGAAGGGCGATGTTACCGGACCTCTTACTGAAACCATCGCCGTGTCCCTCGATGGAAACTATAACAAACGTGACGGCTACGTCGATGTGCCTAATCTCGGGATCGATATCAATAACCGCGATCGCTGGAGCGTTCGCGGGCAGTTTCTTTTTGAGCCCAGTTCCGACCTGAAAATTCGAGCGATTGGTGATTACAGCCGTATCGACGAAGAATGCTGTTTTGCCGGTAATATTGTCGCTGGCCCCAGCGTACCGGCGATTTTTGCGCTGGGTGGTGCGATTGACCCAGAGAATCTTTTTAACGACACAGCCTTTTTGAACATTGCTCCGAGCAACAAGATTGACAGCTATGGGGCTTCCGTTCAGGTCGATTATCAAGTGGGTGCATTGTCGCTTACCTCAATTACGGCCTATCGTGAGCTTCGGTCTTTCAACACCGGTGATGTGGACTTTTCCAGCCTCGATATCGTAACCGATAGAACAGATCAGGCTATTGATACGTTCAGTCAGGAATTCCGGATTGCATCTGACTTTGACGGGCCATTGAACTTCCTGCTTGGCGCTTATTATTTCAAGGAAGATGTCGATCAGAGCAGTCAGCTTTTTACGGGATCGCAGGCACGACCATTTTTCTCACTGTTGGCCGGAAATCCGCAAGTGTTTAATGGCGTCGAAGCTGCTCTGGGGTTTCCGCAGAACAGCATTTTCAGTCCTGGCCTGCTGACCGACGAAGCTTTCGCATTAAGCAATGAAGCATACTCGATTTTCGGTACCGTTGATTTTGAAGTGATTGACGGGCTGACCCTGACGGCCGGGTTTAACTATACCGATGACAAGAAGGACTTCACAGCTTCTGCGACAGCTTTTGACGAGCTTGGTCAGGTCAATCTGGTTGATGCCTTCATCGCGGGGGCCATCGGTTCCTCCGATCCGGCCGTGATAGGACAGTTTGCCGCAAATAATCCCGCGCAATTTGCGGCAATCGCAGCGGCGGCACAGAATCCTGCCGTCAATCAACTACTTGGCTTGCGTCCCTTCCAGTTCCAGCCGCCGTTCCTGGCAGTTCCAAACGCGGTCGAAGATGGCCGGACACGGGATGATGACTTCTCGTACACGCTTCGCGCATCTTACGAATTCAACCGGAACTTCAATGCCTATTTCACCTATGCCACAGGCTTCAAGGCGTCGTCGGTCAATCTTTCCCGCGATAGTGATCCACTGCCATCCGATTTCACTCCGGGACCGTTGCTCAGCGCCATTTTGGCTCCGTCTTCACCTATTCGCGATGCGGGCATTGCCGTGGCGAACCTGAACAGCGGGACGCGTTTTGCGGGGCCGGAAGATGCTGACGTCTATGAAGTGGGGATAAAAGCCCAGTTTGACGGTTTCGGTTTCAACCTGGCATTGTTTGACCAGACCCTAAAAGGGTTCCAGTCAAACATCTTTACCGGAACGGGTTTTGCTCTTGCAAATGCGGGGCAGCAATCAACCCGGGGCTTTGAATTTGACGCCACCGTCAGACCGGCTGATCCATGGCTTTTCACTTTCGCCCTTACATATCTTGACGCGACGTTCGATGATTTCCCGAATTCGGCTGTTGGCGATTTGACCGGAGAGAGACCCTCGGGCACGCCCGCCTACTCAATTGCTACGTCTGCAACCTACACGCACGAGTTCGGAGCGAGTGGCAACTTGCTGATCGGCCGTGTGGACTATAGCCATGAGAGCAATGTGAACATCACGAACGGCCTGCCAACTTTCGGGCCGGCAGCCGAATCGCTTTTCCGGCGCGAAGTCAATCTGGTGAATACATCTCTGACTCTGGCGTTGGATAATGGCTTCGAGATCAGTGCCTATGCCAGAAACCTGTTCGACGAGCGTTTCATCACGCAGGTGTTTGATGGTGTAGCACAGGCTGGCACCGTATCCGGCTATCCGAACCAACCGCGCACATATGGTGGTTCGGTACGTTTCAAATTCTAGAGTTGAACTAAAATTACAAAAAAACGCCGCTGGAGGCCATCTGGTATAGTCGCACCACATAACCGAATGGACATCTACTTATGAACGCTTCCGACCTGCTCCTGCATATCCTGCATCATCATGGGGTTCGGCAAATCTACGGGATCCCTGGCGACGCCATAAATGATGTTCTCGACGCCATCCGGCGGCAGGATGCACTCCGGTTCGTACAAGTTCGTCATGAAGAAACAAGCGCCTTTGCCGCTTCAGGACAGGCGAAACTGACAGGAGACCTGGCTGCCTGCATGGGAACATCCGGCCCTGGCGCGATTCACCTGCTCAACGGGTTGTACGATGCCAAGATGGACCACGCGCCGGTGATTGCGATCACCGGTCAGGTTGCGACCGGTTATATCGGTTCGGAATATCACCAGGAGGTCGACACAAAACACCTGTTTGCCGACGTATCCGTCTTCAACGAGCAGGTCACCTCGGTCGATCAAATGCCCGACCTGTTCATGGCAGCGTGCCGGGCGGCGATCTCGCAAAAGGGTGTCGCCCATATCTCGCTTCCAACCAATCTTTCCGGGCAAAAGATCAAGGGTTTCGATGAAGATCGCTTGAACAGCTTTGCGCGGCCGGGAAAGGTCTTGCCCGATCAAGCTCAGTGCGAGAAGGCGGTATCGCTTCTGGTCGACGCGGAGCGCCCGGTGATTTTCGCCGGTATCGGCTGCCGCGATGCGCGGCCCGAATTGCTCGCCCTCGCGGAGCGAATCAAGGCGCCCATCGTTCGCTCCTTGCGCGGCAAGGACGTGATCGATGACGATCATCCCCTGTGCGTGGGTGGGGTCGGCCTGCTGGGGGGCAGCCCGGGCGTTCACGCGTTGAATCATTGCGACACCCTGTTGATCGTGGGTTGTGACTTTCCTTATGAGGAATTTTATCCCGAGTACGCCAAATATATCCAGATCGACAACGTTCCGACGCATCTTGGCCGCCGCCACCCGGTCGACGTCGGACTAGTCGGCGATGCCGCTGATACGCTCGCTCAATTGACGCAGGCGCTTCCGGCCGTTGATGAACGCGCGTTTTTCACTGAAACGCGCGCGGAGATGGATAGCTGGATCACACGGCAGTCGAAGCCGCGCACATCGGAAAAAATGCCGGTCAGCCCGCCACGGCTAATCCACGAGCTGTCAGAGCGCGCGCCCGCTGACGCCATCTTCCTGTCCGATACCGGCACCAGCACTGCCTCGACCGCGCGCCATCTGTGTGTGTCGGAACATCGTCGCTACACCTTGTCGGGCGGACTCGCCTCGATGGCATTTGCCATGCCGGCAGCGATCGGGGCGCAGTTCGCATATCCCGACAGGCGAGTGATTGCGGTGGCCGGCGACGGTGCTTTTGGCATGTTGATGCAGGATTTTGTCACCGCCGTCCGGTATGAGCTGCCGATTATCGTAATTGTGCTGAACAATGGCAAACTGGGCTTCATCACCCTTGAGCAGGAATCAAGCGGCCTGCCTGACTTCGGAACCGAACTCGCCAACCCAGATTATGCGGCTGTTGCGCAAGCATCTGGCGGAGTTGGAATCACCGTCGAGCGACCAGAGGAAATTGGCCCTGCCATTGATCGGGCGCTTACCGCCCGCAAGGCCACTGTCATCAACGTGATGGTGGATCCTGATGCGCTGATCATGCCGCCTGAAATAAAGCTCGGTCAAGCCGTCAATTTCTCGCTGGCAAAAGCAAAGGAATTATTCGCGGCTATATGAGCGGTGATGATCGCTGTGGAACAAGCGCGAGTAACGCTGCCCGAAATCGGGAGATTATAAAAACATGGTTTTGAATAAGAGCGAATTCTCTTCGCGCGTACATAAAATAGACAACGAACTTGATGCGATGGAAGCCAGAATCGATTGGCCTGGGCGACTGACTCCCAATAACCTGGACCAAGTATGGCAGAGTTTTTGCGCTAGCGGTTTCAAGACCTCCCCCGATCTCACCTATGACGATATATCTGACGATATCGGGGATCTGCGCGCACAGATTCTCTCGCTTGATGTCCACGATATGGGTGAGCCGCTGCTCGAACCTCTGATGATAGAAAAGCAGGGCGAACTCGAGCGGCAGATCGAGCTGGTGAGCCAGCGCGACAAACCGGACTTCGTACTCGCCAGCCTCGACCTGTTTGGCAAGATCACCGACGGTTTGCTCGACCGGGCTCGCGATATCCGGGATAAGGTGCCGGTAATGGAGCCTGACCCGCGCGATGCGGATGCTGATGCTGTGATCGAAATCGCCGAACAGGAGATGCGCTGGTATGCCGAGCGCTGCGAGCGCTTCGATCAAAAGGTGATCAAGTTCCCGCATCCCGGCACGCAGCTGTTCACCAGTCAGGGCAACCTCAATGTCGCGTGCGATTATAAAGTCCCATGTGGACGGATCATCCCGCTGCTTGCACACGAAATCGGTACGCACACAGTCACGCGTCACAACGGCAAGATGCAGCCGCTGCAAGTGCTCGAATGCGGGCTCGCAGGTTACGACCGGCTGCAGGAAGGGCTAGCGGTATTCGCCGAATATGTGTGCGGTTACCTTCCCGCCGAACGGTTGCGTGTGCTGGCAGCCCGCGTCGAAGCGGCCCACATGACCGCAGGAGGAAATAGCCTCGCCGACATCTTCTCCTGCCTATACGACGACTACAAACTCGATGAGCATGTCGCCTTTACTACGGCCGCGCGCGCAAAGCGTGGTGGCGGGTTGACCAAGGACGCGCTTTATCTGCGCGGTCTAGTCGAACTGCTCGACTATCTACGCGATGGCGGCGATTTCGAAATGCTATTTATCGGAAAGTTCGCATTGAAGCAGCACGATACGCTGAAGAAGATGATTCAGGACGGCATGCTCCATCCGCCCAAAGTTCTGCCGCGCTATCTCGATCTCCCTCACGCAGTCAACCGACTGAATCGCGCGCGTGCCCTCGACGTCACGCAGTTTTATCAGGATATCCCCGAAACATAAACTCTGCCTTTGTCGTCACCGATTGCGCTACAAATCCGGGTGCCCTTGCCATCGCGCCATCAACAGAACATCAACATGTTCAAGCGCGTGAATACCAGGTGAACCGCCGAGCAAGCCTGTGCCTTCGATACACATAGGATGATCATCATCGATTGCGTCCTTGGCTCGATGAGTCCGGACGATAGGTGCACCGATATGTTTCGCGAAATCTATCAGTTCGTCGACTGCACTCGCACAGCCAACCCTCGCGAGGATGACTGGCCGCTGGGCCTGGGCTAGCATTGCAGTCGCAGCTTCACATTCGGGTGCGCCTGGCAATGTTCCGCCGGATAGGGAAAATGTTCGCAATCGGTCAACGTCGACTGTTATTGGTTGGCCCGAGATATTGGTCGGTAGCAAAATATGGGCGACGCTGCGGTTCGCGAATGCAGCACGACATGCCGCCTTAAACGCTGCAGGTAACTGCTTTGTATCGACAACTTCTTTGCTGTAACATGATACGGAGCACGGTGACGAAACCATAATGGAGACAGTTGCATGCGATTTGCCGCTCTCCCTCAGGAAAGCCGGGAGACCCGCCACCGCTCCCGACATCGCATCGATTATCAACAATCGCTTTTGCACTATCTCTTACACCAAGCGGGTCTGTTCACTCCGAAACCGCAATCAAGCGACTTCTCGTCCGTCTTCTTATTGCGTCGGGCGGGCGCCAGCACCATCGAGCGCGAGTCGATGGTGAGCGCGCCGCCAATGGACATCACGATACTGCCGACTGGCCTGCGCTAGGTGGCAGCGGTGTCGGACCTCGTGCGCGCGCTCGATGCGCCGGAGATCACCGTATACCGGAAGTCCGCGCCCTACCTATTGAACATCATGCGCGACTATGCGCTCCAGATGGAGATCAGGTTCCTGAATTCCATAAGTTGTAAGTCAAAGATGAACTCCAGCATCGATCATTCGCTAACCCTATTCCGGTCGGGAGGCGGCTGAGCCTCTATCAAATCGGCCACCGCGCGCAATTGATTGCGGAGCCATTTCTGCGCAGGATGACTGCCAAGGCGGGCATGCCACACCATATCTATGCTTCTGTAAGCTGGCGGCGCGGTTACCGGACAGTCGGTGATGGTCAATCCGTGGCGATTGGCAAAAACCTCGCCCATACGCCGGGGGCAGGCCATTATAAGATCGCTGGCTTCAAGCACCAGCGGTGCCGGAGCAAATGTGGCCATGGTCAGGACGACCTGGCGCGTTCGCCCAATTTCTCCCAGTACATCGTCAACCCAGCCAGTCGGTTCGCTGCGCGTGCTCACCAGCAGATGCCGTGCATTGGCATAACCATCCAGATCCAGCGGAGTGCCAGCCAGCGGGTGGTCCGGGCGCATGACGCAGACCCAGTCGCCATCCAGCAAAGGCTCCGAGACAAAGCGATTGGGCGGATCGGGCCAGCTGATCAACGCGACATCAGCGGCCTGGGTATCCAGATATTCGCCGGAATGAATGCTCGCGGTAATGGTCCGGATCGACAGTTCCGGTGCGGCTTTTCTGATCCGCGCAAGCAGCGGCGGTATCAGCGTCATCAGCCCGTAATCCTCCGTGGCAATGGTGAACGAGCGTCTCGATGTTTCGGGATTGAACGACGCGCCGTCGAGCGCATCTTCAATGCCGCTCAGCGCGGCCTTTATCGGACCACTGAGTTCGAGCGCCCACGCCGTAGGACGCATACCGCTGGGGCTTCGGACAAACAGCTCGTCGCCCAGCCGTTCGCGCAGGCGTGAAAGTGCATTGGAAAAGGCTGGCTGGGACAGACCGATATCTTGTGCCGCATGGGTCACATTTCTTTTCCGCATCAGGGCATCGAACACCACCAGCAGATTCAAATCCAGCGATCGTAAATTCATATCATGAATAATAGTTATTCTATCATTCAATTTCAACAATTTATCCTACCCATCTATAGACGATCTCAAGAGGAACAAGCCTTCCGGCAGCAACAACGGACAGACACGCTGTTTGGTATGAGAATTATCCAAATTTCCCCCTTGGCGGCGGTGCCCTCCATCCCTCCCATTTGCGCCGTCGCCATTCTCCCCTCGCCTCGGCGACAGCGCATCCCCAATTCCCTTCCATGCACTGCCTTCACGGCGCGGAAAATCTTTCACCAACAGCTAAAATTCAATTTCAGCAAAAGGACAAATGATGGCCGAATTTACAGTTTACGATGAGACCAATGCACCCGAAGGCAGCCAGGTTCTGCTCGCCCAATCGAAAAAGGCCTTTGGAATGGTTCCGGGATTGCACGCGGTCATGGCCGAAGCGCCGGGCCTCCTGGAAGCCTATAAGATTGTCCACGAACTGTTTGCCAATTCCAGCTTCGACAAGGACGAAGTCACCGTTGTCTGGCAGACCGTCAATGTCGAAAATGCCTGTCATTATTGCGTGCCTGCGCATACGGGTATCGCCAAAAGCATGGGTGTGAGCGATGCAATCACCGACGCACTGCGCAATGAAACCCCGCTGCCGTCTGCCAAGCTGGAAGCGCTGCGCGACTTTACATTGAGCGTCATCCGTGATCGCGGCAATGTGGACGATGAAAAGGTGCAGGCGTTTCTTGATGCCGGTTTCACCAAGCGGAACATACTCGAAGTGATCCTCGGCTATTCGCAGAAGTTGATGTCGAACTATACCAATCACCTGGCGAACACCCCTGTCGACAAGGCTTTTGAAAAATTCGCCTGGGAGAAAGGCGGCGTCGAACAATCGTCCTAGCGAAGGGGCATGGTCGAGACTGCCGGAGGAGTCCACTTGGAGCCTCGCGCGGGCACCGCGCACTTTCCTTACGGGAGAAGTGGTCGTCACGACCATCGCCAGGCTGCGGGGTGATTTTGTGAATTCCATTAAACCGAAACGTAGCGTTGATTGTTTGCCTATGTGAGAATTGGAAGCCTAATGAATCCTGCCAATATCCGAGCTGCCAGAATTATAGTCTTCGATGTCAATGAAACATTGCTCGACCTCACCACGATCGAGCCCCTGTTTGAACGTATCTTCGGCGACGCTCGGATGCTGCGCGAATGGTTTTCGGAACTGATCCTTTATTCACAATCTATGACCTTGGCGGAACTGTATACGCCGTTCGGAGAGCTGGCCGCAGGTGTCATGCGCATGGTGGGAACCAATAACGGGATCGCCGTTTCGGACGCCGACATTGCCGAGCTGAACGAGCTTATTGGTTCAATGCCTGCCTATCCTGATGTCGTTCCAGCTCTGGAGCGGTTAAGCAACGCCGGATTCCGGCTTGTCACGTTTACAAATTCCACCGACACCCTCTCCCCGTCGCCACTTGAAAAGGCCGGGATCGCGCATTTCTTTGACCGTCAGTTCAGCGTCGAAGCTGTGGGCAAATTCAAGCCCGCGCAGGAAACATATCGATATGTTGCAAATGAACTGGGTGTCGAAACCGGGTCCCTGTGCATGGTAGCATGCCATTTGTGGGACATCATCGACGCACAGACGGCCGGCTATCAAGGCGCATTTATCGATCGGCCGCATAATGCCCTTTTGCCGGCAAGCAAAGTACCTCTCCCGGATCTTGTCGCTTCGGAACTAACAAAGCTTGCCGAGCTTATCATCAACCGGAATCCGCAACCCAAATAACCACCGACGTCGCGAAAATTGGAGTAGAAAATGACCGAGACACAACAAAAGCCCGATTATACCGGCCTGAAGGCCGTATTTATCAACACCACGCTGACGCCTTCACCGAAGGAAAGCCATACGGACACGCTGATGGACGTCGTCCGCGAGATCATGCGCGGCGCCGGGGTTTCGGTGCAGTCCTTTCGCAGCGTCGACCATGATATTGCGCCTGGCGTCTACCCTGACATGACAGAGCATGGCTTTGACGAAGATGCGTGGCCCGCGATTGGCAAGGCGGTGCTGGACGCGGACATATTGGTGCTCGGCACGCCAATCTGGCTGGGTGAAGTCTCGTCCGAATGCCGAAAGATCATCGAGCGGCTTTACGCCCACAGCGGCGAGATGAACGACAAGGGGCAATATATTTTCTACGGCAAGACCGCAGGCGCGATCATCACCGGCAATGAGGACGGCGTAAAACATTGTGCCATGGGCATATTATACGCGCTTGCCCATATCGGCTACATGATCCCGCCGCAGCCCGATGCCGGCTGGATCGGAGCAATTGGCCCCGGGCCGTCTTATGGCGACAAAAGGGATGACGGGTCGCGTGTCGGTTTCGACAGCGAATTCACCGCGCGCAACTCGACCTTCCTTGCCTGGAATCTGATGCATAGCGCGCAGATGCTCAAGGATGCCGGTGGCCTGCCGGATTATGGCAATAGTCGCCGCGCATGGGATGACGGCGCGCGTTTTGACCATCCCAATCCGGAATATAGGTAAGTGCAGCGCAAGCCGAAGCGCAGAAGAGAACAGGTTGCACCAATTGCTAGTGCGAGTGCCGGGAACAGAAAGCGCAAAAGCTAGTCAGGCAGGCGGGCTTGAACGACTCCATAATGAACGCAAGATCAACAAAAATCTGAAGGCCGTTTGCCGTCTTGTAACCCAATCCAACATTCTCCCGAACAATAGGTAGTGCCGATAACTCTCTCTTCCCTATTCGGCCATCCCCCTGCCGCGTCAGCCTGCACATGGCTGACGCGGTTTTTCAGGCAGGCAAATTGAAATGCTGATAGCTCAGAAAAATTCCGGACCAGGTTTTTCCGCAGGCGACAGGCCAACTTTGACCAAGCTCCAATGGAGGGTCGTTCATATCGCCATATCCGATGTTGGCGACAGAGGCTGTTTTCCGAGAATCCTTCTGCATCTGAAACGCATGGCTTCCGTGTTCGGCATAAAACCAAAATGGATGCACAAAGCGCCCCTGGCCAATCCTGAACTGGAATGCCTGCGGCAATATGCCTGTTTGTGCAGACAATCCGACGGCGCAGCCCATGATCTGGTTCCCGCACTTCTCGACGCCGGTTTCGACCGCAATGCCCTGGCAATGCTGGTGAAGATGATAGGCGATGATTCTCGTGAATGCTAATTTCGATCAACCTGTAACTTTCATTGCCCAGCTGGCGAACAGCAGTTTCGAAAGGGGATGCCAACGGGCGTCTCGCCTTATTTCTTGGTGGAGAGATATTAATGGAAAATCGTAAACTGGCGTCGATGCTTTTGGTGGTTGGCGGCCTTACCATTGCAACCGGAGCTTGCTCAGCGCCCGCAGATGAAACGACCGACGAGACAATTGAAATGAGCACCGAGCTGAATGCAGATGGCTCACTTGCAACTGGATGCGCGGCCGCCGCATGCGATGCCAAACCATGCGCCGCAACTGGCTGTTCGGGCAAACCATGATTCATCGGCGGGTGAATTATACGGGAATGAGCCTGGTGCCTTCGCAGTCAGACTTCTTCCGATAATTGCGCCTTCCGATCAATACCGGGGATCGGGCGATTTTGTCCGAGCCTTTTAACTCAAGGGAAACCAAAATGACGAAATCAAAATTTGCTTCAATGTTCATCGTTGCCGGCGGTCTTGCAGCTGCCGTGCCAGGGGCAGCCATCGCCCAATGTTCGGCAAGTCACAAAAAGCATGTTGAAGCTTGTGCAGCACATTCATGCAGCAGCAAACCCTGTGCCGCAGCATCCTGTGCTGCTCAGACCTGTGCAGCCGCAACTTGCGCCGCGGCTGGCTGCGCCGCGAAAACTTGCTCGCCAAAATCCTGTGCTCCCAAAGCATAGACCTAATTGCTAACGGGGTTCGGTCGGCGGTGGATAAGCACCGCCGCTGGCCACCAAAACAAAGTCGCAGGGCGACAGCGGGCGGATGGAATTGGCTTTCCAATGGAAATAATCGAGGCAGCGCATGTGGTGGTCGAGACCATCACCCAAATGGCCGCCGAGGGACGCCCGTTGATGGTGCGCGTTCTTGGCGCAGCAGATATTCACTGGTGGGAGCATTATCCTGACGACGACGCCCGCGATGAGATCACCCACTCGCGCTGGTATTATCATGTCCATGCCCCCGGAGACCGCGATCCGGAAGAACATGGCCATTTCCACCTGTTTTTGCATCGGACACAACTGGAAACCGGGGTGCAGCCGATCGCCCAACCTGCGGAGGGCGAGGACGCTCTGGCTTTCGTGACACACATTGCCGGATTATCGATCGATCATCAGGGCATACCGATAAGCTGGTTTGCGACCAACCGCTGGGTGACGGATGAATTCATGTATGCTGCGCCGGTGATGGTCGCACATCTTGACCGGTATAACGTAGACCGGACCGCGGAAGACGAGACTGTCAACCGGTTCCTGACCGCCATGGTCGCACTTTATCGCAATGAAATAGCTGACATGTTGCAGGAGCGGGATCAGAAGCTGGCCCGATTGGGCTCTGCGTGTGCCGCTCCCCAAGACGTATTTGAGCTTGAGAGCGGCAACGACCTTTTGGCGATCTGCCCTATCGACCTTGATGCGAAAATCACGAAACTGGGCATCGGATAGCCTTGCTTCATAAAACATCCTGGTCTGTCGAAACCAGATTTACGATTCCGCAATTTTTATAATGCTTCGGCAGAGGGCATCGATCCCATGAACAAAATTGATCTACTATCGAATATTTTCATCTTTACAGTTGGAAGTATATCCCTGTTGATAATGGTTTTGTTCGTGTTGGATATGATCCAAACGAAGGATGCGGTCAGACGGAATTTCCCGGTCATCGGCCGATTTCGTTCTTTGTTCACGACACTCGGCGAATTTTTCCGGCAATATTTCTTTGCCATGGACCGCGAGGAAATGCCCTTCAACCGCGCCGAGCGCGAATGGGTGGGCCGGGCGACCCACAAACATGACAACACCATCGCCTTTGGTTCGACCAAGAGCCTGACGCCTGTTGGCACCGCGATATTCGTGAACTGCGCCTTTCCGACGCTGGATGAAGATGCAGTCGAGATGCAGCCACTCGAAATCGGGCCCTATTGCCGCATCCCTTTTCAAGCCCCCTCCTTTTTCAATATTTCGGGGATGAGCTTTGGCGCCCTGTCCTCTCCGGCGGTTCTGGCGCTGTCCAAGGGCGCGAAACTGGCCGGTTGCTGGATGAATACCGGCGAAGGGGGCTTGTCACCCTATCATTTGTCAGGCGGTGCCGACATTGTCATGCAAATCGGCACCGCCAAATATGGTGTGCGCGACCATCAAGGCGGTCTGTGTGATGAAAAGCTGAGGCAGATTGCTGCACATGATCAGGTTCGCATGTTCGAAATCAAGCTGAGTCAGGGGGCCAAGCCGGGCAAGGGCGGCATCCTGCCGGCGGTCAAGGTTACTGCAGAAATCGCGGCGATCCGGAGCATTCCTGAGGGCCAGGATTCAATTTCCCCCAACCGTCATCCTGAAATTAACGATGTCGGCGACCTGCTCGATATGATTGGCCGCGTTCGCGCGGTGACGGGCAAGCCAACGGGCATCAAGGCGGTAATTGGTGCCTATGGCTGGATCGAGGAACTATGCGCTGAAATTTGCATCCGCGGACCAGAAAGCGCACCGGACTTTTTCACTGTCGATAGCGGCGATGGCGGCACGGGGGCGGCCCCTATGGCGTTGATGGACAATGTCGGCCTGACGATCCGCGAATCTCTGCCGCTGGTTTCCGATATCCTCCATAAATATGGCTTGCGGGAACGGACACGCATCATCGCCTCGGGCAAGCTCGTCACCCCGTCCGAAGTGGCATGGGCGATCGCTACGGGTGCCGATTTTGTCGTCTCGGCGCGCGGCTTCATGTTTTCGCTCGGCTGCATTCAGGCTTTGAAATGCAACAAGAACACCTGCCCGACTGGCATCACGACCCATAAAGCCCATCTGCACAAGGGCCTCAATCCGGCAGAGAAATCCGTAAAGGTGGCGAATTACTGCATGAACATGATTCACGAGGTACAGATCATCTCGCACAGCTGCGGCGTCAGCCGACCGCGCCTCATGGGGCGGAAACATGTACGGATCGTCCAGTCGGACGGGAAATCGGTGCCGATGGACAGATTATATCCCAGGCCGGACATCATTGTATCCCCCTGCGCCCTCGAAACACTGGCATCCTGATGGTGGCGATTGCTGAACGCATCAGTTTTATCGGCGGTCAGGGCCATCTCCTTGCCGGACGGCTGGACAAACCCGATGGCGAGATCCGGGCATTTGCGCTCTTTGCTCATTGTTTTACCTGTACCAAGGATATTTATGCGGCTTCCCGTATTTCCAGAGTGTTGAACCAGCGGGGTTTTGCAGTTCTGCGCTTCGACTTTACCGGCCTGGGAGCCAGCGAAGGCGATTTTGCCAACACCAATTTCTCCTCGAATGTTGAAGATCTGGTGGCGGCAGCGGATCATATGAAAGCACATTTACAGCCCCCCTCACTGATCATTGGCCACTCCCTGGGAGGTGCCGCAATCTTGGCAGCTGCTGGGCAAATTGCTTCTGCAAACGCGGTAGTGACGCTGGGGGCGCCGGCAGATATTGCGCATGTTGCACATAATTTTGCCGACCAGATCGACAGGATTATGACGGTCGGCGAAGCAGAGGTTCACCTCGCTGGCCGCCCTTTCACAATCAAACGTCAATTTATCGAAGACGTTCGCACCGCCCGTCTTGAAGAGCATGTACGGCAATTGGGCAAGGCACTGCTGGTCATGCACGCGCCGCTGGATGCCACGGTCGGAATTGAAAATGCATCGCAAATTTTTGGGTGGGCCAAACATCCAAAAAGTTATGTTTCACTCGACAACGCCGACCACTTGATCTCGAACAAAGCGGATGCCGAATTTGTCGGCAACATGATCGCCACATGGGCCAGTCATCATGTGTAGGGGAACATTTTGCGATGGATAGCGCACTGCACTTTAAAATTTTCTTCCGTCATGCGGCGCTGTTGCTGGCATCCGCAGCAATTTCTTCATGCGCTACCCTCTCGCGCAACGCGCTTCCCGTTGATCATCTCGGGAAAGTGCAAATTGCGGGCATGTCTGACAATATCAGGGCTCTTGGTATCAAACCAAATCTGGCTTTTCAGCATGATTTTGCCAAGGCAATGGTCGATGGCGGGCCCGAGGCGGGTTGCGACAAACGCGCGGGACAGCCGGTATTTTGTGTCCTGATCATTTCAGGTGGTGGCGGATTTGGCGCTTATGGGGCGGGGGTGTTGAATGGCTGGTCTCAGTCAGGACAGCGGCCAGAATTCAAAATTGTGACCGGCATCAGTACCGGTGCCTTGATCGCACCATTCGCATTTCTCGGTAGCGAGTGGGATGAAGAACTGGCGACTGCCTTTCGGACCATCGAAAACAACGAGGATATCGTCGATCGGCGCGGTCTCCTTGGCATATTGACCAAAGATTCTCTCGCAAGGAATGATCCGCTCCGCGCCCGCATCTCGGCTATTGTTACATCCGAAATGCTGGAAGCTATTGCTCGGGAACACCGGCGAGGGCGTCGGCTCTATGTCGGCACCACCAATCTGGATACGCAGCAACTGACGGTCTGGAATCTTGGCGCAATCGCGAACAGCAACATGCCCGGTGCACTCCCTTTATTTCGAAAGGTTTTGCTGGCGTCAGCCTCGATCCCGATTGCGATGCCGCCGGTGATGATCAACGTCACTGCCAGTGGCAAATCCTATGATGAAATGCACGTGGATGGCAGCGTTCAGGCGCAATTCTTTGTCCCGCTGGTGGTAATCGATCTCCCGGCAGCAATTGCGGAGGCCCGTTCGACCGGGTTTGATTATTATCCCACGCCGCGGATGTTCATCATCCGCAATGCAAAATTTATTCCGGAAGAAAAAATTACCGAACGCAGTCTCGGGAAAATCGTAACCCGAACCGTGGAATCCATGATCCAGTCGATGGGGCGGGGTGACCTGTACCAGATATACGCCATCGCCAAGGCTCGCGGAAATGACTTCTATTACACGGAAATGCCCGCCAGCTTCAAATGGCAGTCGCAGCAGGAATTTGACGGCCCGGAAATGCGCCGCCTGTTCGACATCGGTGTCGAGAATGGCTTGACCAAGGAAACCTGGCAACGGACTCCGTCTGGTCTTTTTGCAACGAACATTGAGCCAGTTGATTCACCGGATTGAACGTGGGCCACGATATCTGCGGCCCTCAATATCATTCATCCGGCCTTCGAACCGGTTTCCGTCAACTCTCAGCGCACTTCCAGTTGTCATCTGCATTGAGCAGAAGGTCGCAGTCAAATTCTGTTATCCGGGCAAGTTTCTAGGTTTCCGTGTGGGATGAAAAGCAAGCCCTCTGGCCGTCATCCGAACTGGCGAACAACGGTCGTACCTCATCTGAAGATGCTTTCGCCCCACATATCTATATTAGCCGGCCGTGGATCGCGGCGAACGCAAAACAGCGCGGACGTGCAGTGCGCAAACTTCATAGGAACCCGAGGCGATGCTCTGATCGGCCAACAGACCGGGCGTATATACGCTGGATTTTGAAGCCATCTGTAACCGCCACCCCGGATCGAGCGAATTTCATGTTGGAGGGATCTGGAAACCGGAAAGGTCCGACATGAAAATCTCACAGATAGTTGCTGCTAAAAAAACCATCACCCATACGATCTCCCATAATCAGAATTTTGGTACGGCAATCCATAAAATGTACGAAGCGAACATTGGTTCAATCGTAGTGGTTCATGCCGATACGGGTGCTCTGCTCGGGCTGGTCTCCCAACCGGAAATCCTGGCGGGCCTGTCCACATACGGCGCTTCGGGCATGGGCCATTGTATAACCGGCATGATGCGCAAACCGGTGCCTGTCTGCGATCTTGGCGATGACGTCAAAACGGTCATGCACCGAATGACCCGCGACCGGTGCCGTCATGTGGTGGTGGCCGACCCTGAGGGTCTGATCCTGGGTGTCGTTTCCATCGGAGACCTTGTCGCCGCACAATTGCAGGACTCCCAGCTGGAAGCGGATGTCCTGCGGGACATGGCGCGTCCCCGTTTGATGGCGGCTTCGGCTTAGTCCGAGAAAGGATCGCTAGTGGGATTGCTGCTTTCAATCGGCCAACTGCTAGCGAATTTCCTGACGGGTCCATCGCGCGCGCCTTACGTCAATATACCGACCGATCCGGTGCTTTTGGCGCGCACTATCCAGCCCGGCGACGTGCTGCTTGTCGAAGGAAAGCAGCGGATCAGCACCGCCATCAAATATCTGACCCAGTCAACCTGGTCCCACGCGGCCCTGTGCGTGGAGTCACAGGTGATCCCGTCTCATGAGCCGCATCCGACCTTTATAGAAGCGGATGCGGTTGACGGTGTTCGCCTTGTCGGCATTGAAGAATTTGAAGGATTGCACACGCGCATATGCCGTCCTTCGGGCCTGTCGCAGAATGACATCGCGTCGGTTGTTGCCGATGCCATGGGACATCTGGGCGACCGCTATGATTTGCGCAATGTGGTGGATCTTGCCCGCTATCTGTTTCCGACCCCTCCGGTGCCCGCCTCATGGCGCAGGCGAATGATTGCCTTTGGCAGCGGAGAACCAACGCAGGCCATCTGCTCGACCCTCGTCGCCCAAGCCTTTCAATCCATTCGCTATCCGATCCTGCCGAAAATCTCCCTTGAGCTTGCGACAGATCCCGATTGCAAAGGCTGCGTCCAAGAGCTGTTGCACATTCGCCATCACAGCCTGTTTACGCCACGCGATTTTGACGTTTCACCTTATTTCCAGATAGTGAAACCGGCGCTGGAGAATGGATTCGATCACCGGATTCTCGCTTGGCAGGAACATGCCGAACATCAATAGACCGGAAATCGTAAGCGGCTAGCCATTGCCATCACCGAGCACCAGCCGATAATTTTGCCGTTGCAACCTGCACGGCAGGCGAAATTTCGACAGAGTTTCGGCACCGATGTTCGAAAGAAATTGATCGGCGCGCAGCCTGTCTGCAGCATCGAGGCTCTGCAGGTGGTCAAGAACCATTTGCAGCCGGTAAAGCGAAAATGTCAGTGCCGCCCGTTTGCCTTGCCGCCCACCGATCGTGAAAGGCAACTCGCCCAGCGCCCGCGGGACATCCGTTCCCGGAGAATTTTGGCTGGCCCATTTCGCAAGCAGTTTAGAGGTTTCGATCAAAAATGGGATCTGTTCAGCAGCTTGCCATTGAAACATCGGCAGAATCGTTTCCGGACATTCGTCAGGTGCAAGATATTCGCCCTCAATATCGACGGGATCATGGCAGCTGACAACCCAGCGGGCAACCCGCGGCGCAATCCGGCGCATCATTTCTCCCGACTTGGGGTCACGGTAGAGATGGGCATATAATGGACCCAGCAGCGCAAAATCTCCGAGCGATGGCCGTGTACCGAACAGAAAGGGATGATTGGCTAGATGCGCCGAGAAAGCCTCGAGAAAGGCTTCATAGGACGCCTCGATCCCCGGAATAGTCGCTTCGTCTACTCCCAGAACGGGGACCATGGACCGAAACCGCTCACCGATAGCTTGTCCGATCGCCTGTTGCTCCGTCGGCGTTGCGTCTGGCACCGAGGTTTGACCAAATTGACCATAAATCCAGTCAGCATTGTAATTCCAGCGATAATGCATCGCCGGGATTACCAGCCATTCATCGCCGAACAACTGCAGCATCAAAGTCGCCAATCCCTGCACTGCTCCTGCGGGCATGACAGGAATTCCTGCTTCATGCGCTTCGATATAGGATATGATATCAGCGGAATCCTGGATCGTCATACCGCCAGGCGTCTGGACAATCGGAATCACGGCCCAGCCGACCTCGGGAACTATTGTGTCACGGTACACGTCCGCTGTCGCCAAAATTTCCTCAAAGGCAATGCCCTTCCAGCGCAAATATCCTCTTACCTTGCCGGTGAACAGGCTGGCTGGCGATCCGATGAGAATATAGGTCATGGCATTTCCTTTATGGTCCGGCATTCTGTGGTCGGGTATATTTTACTGTGTCCGGATCACTTCACCGCCCGTCGGCGAGAGCCGGATACAATATTGGCCCTCACGATCAAGTAGGTGGCGGGAGCAATCCCGTCCACAGCTTGTGACATTTTATCCGTCGCAGGAATCAAGCTCACGGCGCATCAAGCCAAATATGGGCATTGAGTATCGACAGACGCAATGCAAAGAACCCGTTCGGTTTGCAGGAAACCACGCCGTGTCAACCGAACTGCCACTGGTGAAAGCGTTCGACCCAGACCAGCAATTGTTCCGGCGGGTGGTTCCACTTCGATTCAATCGCCCATTGACTTTCGTGCCTTCGCACCGCTGTAGCTCGCCACCAGAAACGGAACGGCATAATTCATCATGAACCGCGACCAATCGATATCTCCGCCCTGCCAGATGGCGTCGCCCTGATTTATAATATTGAGACAGGTTAAGATCAGGCGTTTGCGATCCCTCATTTCTCGGTGAGCACTAGGTAGAGGTTCAGCGAGGATTACCATTCTCGATCAAGCCTTTCCGGCATTGGATTACCAGCGGATCAACGCTGGAACTACAACCCGGCCAGCGATGGCACTGACCACAACTGTCATGCTGTGCCACAGGCCGATATGATAGATCCCGTCATATGGGCAGTGCAGAGAATAAGCAAAAATGCCGAGACTGCCGGCAGCGATTCCGGTCAGCAGACCGGCCTGCTCCGGAGAAGTTGGCGCTCCGCGACGCAGCCATATCGTCAATGCCCCGCCCACGATCAGTCCCAGCATGCTGCCATTTATCAGGCAATTCATTCCCTGAACCGGCTGGGAGTGAAAGTATGCGTCTCCTTGATTGGCAAAGCCCAGCACAACCGCGGTAAGCGGCAGCAGCGCGGCCATGGCAACGGCCCAGATCCAGCCTATATGAGTATTGCCAACCTGCGGCCGGCTCATGCCAATCACCGTGAAGGACGCTGCGATGCCGAGCATCAGAAACAGTCCGGATGCAAGCAGGAACAAGGGATCAAGGCTGCCGGCGATCAGCGCGGGCCGGATACCGATAAACAGCGCCATGACGGCGATTGCGGCAGCAGCACTGCCGGATGCGATCACAAGGCCGCGCTGCAACGTCAATGGCCGGGTGGGCCGAAGGTCATCCAGCAAATCGTCGATAAATTGATGGGGATCGGGATGCATAAAAATCATTCTTTCTCAATCATGGCTGCCAGCTTTTTCAGACCCCGGTGAATATTGACCTTTACCAGGGATTGGCTCTGACCGCAGGCATGGGATGCTTCGGCAATCGTCAGTCCTTGGATCTTGACCAGTTCAATGGCGCGCGCTTGCGCGGGTGGCAGATAGGAAAACATGCGGTCCAGGCTGATCCGGGCGGCAATTGCCGGCTCGGGATTTTCGGCCGAGAATCCGTCCTCGAGTATCGTCTCGTCAGCCCTGTAAACCTTGCGCAAATGATCAACCCAGCGATAGCGTGCAATGGCGGCAAGCCAAGGCAGGAAGGGTCGGTCCGGGTCGTAACTTGCCAGTTTCCGGTGGAGCGAGAGCAGCGTATCCTGGACCAGATCATCAATCTGGTGCCGAACGATCCTCCGTGCATAAAAGCGCTGCAACCATTTCTGGCATTCCGCAAGCAGCGTTGCGTAAGCTTGACGATCGCCAGTCTGCGACAGCGCCATAAGGCGTGCCATCGTGGCATCGTCTGCTATCATGGGCGGGTTCTTTTCAACAATGGGGTATCGAGTGAAAAGAGCCCGCCGCCCCGAACGATCAGCACCAGCGCAAGTGCGAACCAGAGGGAATGCACCGGCCACCAGGCGTCAGGGTATACAAAAATCTGGATGACTACGGTCATCCCGAGTAGTGCGGTTGCCGAAAGCCGCGTAAGCAGCCCAAGGACAAGCAGGATTGGAAAAACATGTTCCGAGACGGTTGCCATCACCGCAGCAAGATCGGACGGCAGCGGCACACCGCTATATTCCTCGCTGAACAGAAAATAGGTGGTGTCGCTGATCGTGAACCAGCTTCCTTCTTCGATCTTGGTGCGTCCCGAGCGCCAAAATATCCCGGCCAGAACAACGCGCACGAACAGCAGCATTATGGCTTCCGGAACTTTTGACGAAACCCACTCAATCATCCGGTCATAAAGCGCGATCATGTCATTTCCCCTGATATTCTTGTCAGTGCACCGGTCTTGTGCAAGCCACTCGAATTCGGCAATAATCTGACGTCCTCTCCCTGTTCGCCTGGCTTGGCGATAAGGTTACAGATTGAAAACAGCTCGGTGGCATGGCTGCGTCAATCCATTGCTAGGACGTGGTTCTTTAATATTGACAGTGAAAATATTAAATGCAACTGGGCAGACGTCACGGTCAGTCTATCCGACCGCACTGACGGCGGGAGCCGGGATCTACCATGGGTGGAGAAGCTTTCCCGGAGAGGAGAAAAACAGTGAAAAAATTGATGATTGCCGTTCTGATTGTGACTCAGTCGTTGGCAGGGGCGTCGCCGGCGTTCGCTGGAGAAAGAGAAATGTGGGGACCCAATCCGCTCCCAATTTCTCAGCCGAACACGGACCGGGTAGACCGCGCCATCCGATCGCAAGAACTCACCGGGACACCGCAGCATGAAATGGGGGCGTTCGGTGGTTTCAGGCTGCGGATTGCACTCGGCGGATCCCGGCACCAGCCGAAGGTGCGCGGAGGACTGACGGTCGCGCCATTGCTGCATAGCCGGGACCGTCAAGGGGAGGCCAGCATAAACATAGGCGAAGGGCTTGAGTTGGGTTTCCGATCAGGACAACGCCTCTCTCTGTTCGCTGGAGGGCAGGATATTGGAGGTCACCGGCGCACCTTAGCCCAGGCCCGTCAGCAAGATGGGGAGGAGGGGCTGCCCGACTGGGCCCTGGTCGCGGGCGGAGTGATCATTGCGCTGGGTGTCGGGGGCCTGATCTTCTACCAGGCACTGGACGATGCCAGCGAATAACGGATTCTGGTCCAAGCGACGCAGGCGTTTTCTATTGGCGGTCACGGCGCGTCGTCAGTAGTGCGGACAATGCTGCGCCCCTCTTCTCCGCAATATCTCCTAACCGATGGCAAGCAGCCCTGTAGGAGATTCAAATACCGAGAGACAAAATAACCGTTTCAATAATTGCGTCCTGCCTGCTCTGGCCAGTTAGGGAATCATTCATGGGCTCAAAATTCTGGTTCAGGCGCATAGTGACATAGCCATGCGCCAACGACCAAATTGCTATGGCAAAAGTATGTTTGTCAAATCCGGCTTTGGTGTTGGAACGGTCAATGACCGCGATCAGCTTGTCGTAAATTCCGTCCATTGCGGCTTGCAAATCCGGATTCGAATTGTCGGCCAGATCGCGTCTCCACAGCAACTGATACCGGCCGGGATTCTCGAGCCCAAATGTTATAAGCGTGTTGGCAAAACTGCGCACGGAATCAGCTGGCGAGGTTGAATGCCCTGCCAATTTTACGCTAATTGCACTGTCCAGTTCACGAAACAGCATAGTCGCGACAACGGTCAACAGTTCGGTCCGGTTCCTGAAATGATTGACGGGAGCAGCATGGGAAACACCGCTTCGTCTGGCCACTTCCCGAATTGTGATTGCGTCAGGCCCTGACTCATCAAGAATTTCAAATGCTGCCTGCAGCAAGGCGGCGCGAAGATTCCCGTGATGAAAGCTGGAAGATTTCTTGTCCATGACGACGATTATTGGCATAATTTGGTGCCGGAGTATATCGGTTGCTGCCTTGAACTGATGGCTGCCGCAAAGCCGGATTCAATGGCCGAGGGCCCAGCGCGGGACAATATCAGTGAAACATGGCGTCGACGATGGCACAGTCCGGCACTTCTCCACCGTCACATTTCTGCGCCATCTCTGACAGTGTTTGCTTCAATCGCTGCAAGTCGGATATTTTCTGCTGAATATTGGCAATGTGATCATTGGTTACGGCCAGCACTTCGCCGCATGTATATTCGTCGGAATCAACCAAGCTGAGCAGGCCTCTCAGCTCTGCAATTGAAAATCCGAGTTCGCGCGCCCGCAAGATGAATCGTAACCTCGCCTGATCGTCGGGCGAATAGAGTCTGTGTCCACTGCTTGTGCGGTTAACCGGTCTAAGCAACGTGATATTCTCGTAATAGCGGATGGTTTCGATATTGCAGCCGGTGATTTTGGCCAGTGCTCCGCGTTTGACAGATTGATGCATAAAACCCTTGATCCTGTAGTTACTACAGAGATTATAGCTGCTCATATTGAAGATCAATGGCAACGGAAGATAATATTTTGGCAGAGACCGTTCAGATAGAAATGCCGGTGCAATCGCCTGAAAAGCGCGGCTGGTTGGCGTTTGGCGGCATAGCCGGGGCTTTGTTGGCATCATCCTGCTGCATTGCACCGCTCGTTCTTGTAACACTCGGGGTTAGTGGCGCGTGGATGGGCAATCTGACCGCACTCGAGCCCTATAAATGGTATTTTGTCGCAGTGACCCTCGGATTTCTGGCTGCTGGTTTCTGGCATGTCTACTTCCGTGCAAAATCTGTCTGCGAAGACGGTTCCTATTGCGCTCGCCCGCAATCAGTCGTCATCACGAAAAGCGCTCTCTGGGCGGGAACCGTGCTTATTGCCCTATCAATCACAATCGATTGGTGGGCACCATATTTTTACTAGGAGATAGTCCATGAAACGCGCTTACTCGATAATTTCAGCCGTTGTTGTGCTCGGGGCCGGAGGCATGGGTATGGTGGCTTTGCTGCCCATGTCCAGCGCCGCCACTGAGACAGCATCACACAATACGCTTAAAACCGAAACATTCAAAATCGACAAAATGACCTGCGCCGCCTGTCCGATCACAGTTAAGAAGGCCATGGGCAAGGTCAGCGGCGTTTCTTCTGTCGACGTCGATTTTCAGTCAAAAACCGCAACAGTGACCTTTGATCCCGAACGAACAAAAGCGTCCGTCATTGCTTCGGCATCCACAAATGCGGGATATCCGGCCAAAATACAGGCAGGCGGGGCGGATCGTTGATGCAGCCTCGATCCCGTTTGACCTGTCCCGAGTGCGGGCATCAGGAAACCGAGACCATGCCGACCGACGCCTGTCAGTTCTTCTATGACTGCAAGGGGTGCAAAACTGTCTTGCGACCCAACAGGGGTGACTGTTGCGTATTCTGCTCTTTCGGCACCGTCGCATGTCCCCCCATTCAGGAGGCGCGGGCATCCGGCGCAATTGCTTCCTGCTGCTGAGATTGAAGGATATAGATGGAAACGCAAAAATTCGATCTGGTTGTTCTTGGCGTCGGTATGGCGGCGGTCAGTGCGGCCAACAAATGTGCTTCGGCGGGCTGGTCCGTCGCAGTCGTAGACGAGTTGCCATATGGCGGCACATGCGCGCTTAGGGGATGCGACCCCAAGAAAATGCTGCGACGCGGTGCCGAAATAATCGATGCTGCCTGCCTGATGAATGGCAAGGGCATTGATCCCGGTAGCCTGGCTATCAACTGGTCCGACCTGATGGCGTTCAAGCGCGCCTTCACCGAGAGAATGCCGCCGAAAATAGAATCTGGTCTAGAGGAGAGCGGTGTCACGACCTTGCACGGCAGTGCAAAACTTGTCGGAAAAAACACGATCGAGATTGACGGCGCATCGCGGCTGGAAGCAAATAATATCCTGATCGCAACCGGCGCAAGGCCACGGCAAATCGATGTACCGGGCGCACAATATCTGACCGACAGTACAGCTTTTCTGGAGCTCGAGAGCCTGCCGAAGAAAATCCTGTTTGTCGGCGGCGGCTTCGTCTCATTCGAGTTCGCCCATATTGCGGCGCGCGCGGGCAGTGAGGTTCACGTCATTGATCGCGGCGACCGCCCACTCAAGGGTTTTGATCGTTATCTCGTCCATAAATTGCTGGCGCGAAGCAGCGAAGCGGGCATTGGGTTCACCAGAAAAACCCGCCTTGTAGCGATAACTCCGCAAGACAGCGGCTATTCGGTCACGCTTGATGTCGACGGCCAGACGCGGGAATATTCGGCCGATCTCATCGTGCATGGCGCGGGGCGCGTTCCTGCGATCAATGATCTTGATCTGGGCAAGACTGGTGTCGAATCCAGCAACCGCGGCGTCAAGGTGAACGAATATCTCCAAAGCACGTCAAATCCGTCAATTTATGCAGCGGGAGATGCAGCGGACACAAACGGTGCGCCACTTACCCCAGTGGCCGTATTTGAAGGCAAGGTGGCTGCATCAAACATGCTCAAAGGCAATCATGCCAAGCCAGACTATCAAGCCGTGCCAACCGTCGTTTTCACGATACCCGAATTGGCGCGCGTGGGAATGCTGGAAGAAGAGGCAAAGGCTGCTGGTCACAAGCTCCGCATTGTAACGAACGACACGAGCGGCTGGTATTCCAATCTTCGAGTGGGCGAACCCTGCGCCGCAACCAAGGTGATTATCGATGCGGAAACCGACAGGATATTGGGTGCACATCTACTCGGGCCGGAATATGCCGAAATCATCAATTTCTTCAGTCTGGCGATCCGCCTTGATTTGACTACGAGCGACCTGAAAAAAATGATCAGTGCTTATCCATCGGTTGGTTCTGATGTTGGCTCGATGTTGTGAGGGATGCCAAACCCCGGCAAGGCGTTCTTCCTATAACGGTGAAGTGCCCGGGCCATTTGAACACGATCGTGCAGTTGAGCTTTGCGAATAGCCGTGCATCGGAGACTTGGGTCTCATAGCCCCGCTATAGGCGCATTTTTATCGCAATCCAGAATTGGGCAATTTGGTGCAACATATCGTTCAAGCAGCAACGGCTCCAAGAAATTGCGGAAACAATCCAAATAATAAAATTGCGCCAAGCCCCAGCGGACATAGCCATGCTATAAGAAAACGCCACAGCAGCAGGTTACGACCCCTGAGACCTGATTCCTCATTGACGAGCTTTCGATCGGCGATCCAGCCAATGAATATTGACGTTATCAAACCCGAAAGGGGCAGCAATAATCGGGCAATCAGCCCAAATTGCGCATCGAACCAATTTTCATCGCGAAATCCCGGCACGAAGGAAAGCGGCCGGAAATCGCTCAGAATATTGAAGCTCAAGAGCGCCGGCAATCCGATAATGAACGCGAGTGTGGCGATCAAAATCGTCGCTTTCGTTCGTTTCACATCAAAACGACGGCAGGTCCAGGTTACCACAACCTCCAGCATGGCGACCGAGGATGTGATGCCGGCCAGAAACACCAGTAAGAAAAACAGCAATCCGATCAATGCTCCCGCCGGCATCGTATGGAACGCGACCGGAAGACTCTGAAAGATAAGACCTGGCCCTGCGGTTGGCTCCAGTCCAATCGCAAAGACGATCGGGAAAATGGCAAAACCGGCGATAAGGGCAACGAACGTATCAAGGCCGGCAATGGCAATACTGGAGCTGGGTAGATTGGTTTCCTTCGGAACATAGGCCCCATAGGTGATCATGGCTGCGCCGCCGAGCGCAAGCGAGAAGAACGCCTGACCGAGGGCGGCGTTCACCACTTCGGGATGGAACATCTGGCTGAAATTTGGGGCCAAAAGGAAGCTGGCAGCGGCGGTCAGGTCCCCTACCATCGCAGCGTAAATAGCTATCGCTACGATCAGCACGAAAAACAGGGGCATGCTCCATCGGGCCAGCACTTCGATGCCGCCGCGTACTCCGCGCAACACGATGGCAGCGGTACAGACACTCAGAAACAGATGAAGCAGGAGCAGCAGCGCCGGATCGGCGAAGAGTGCAGGCATCATGCCGCGCACATCATCAACCGATTGTGCCTCGAAAGCTGCGGCGAACGGATTACCACTACCCACAGCTGAAATGAACTCGGCCGCAAATTCAGCCACATAATATACGACCCAGCCGATCACGATGGTGTAGGCGCTGAGCGCAAGGAATGTCGCCAACATCCCCAACCATGCCAGACCCGCCCACATGGGCGACGCGCCAGACCGGCGCGCCACAATGACCGTGCTTTCGACCGCGCTGCTTCGCCCTGCTCGTCCGATCACGAACTCAGCCAGCAAGAGCGGAATGCCAATAAGGGTGACGCATGCGAGATAGACCAGAACAAAGCCGCCCCCGCCATGCGTACCAACCTCGGCCGGAAAGCGCCACAGGTTGCCCAGCCCAACAGCCGAACCGGCTGCGGCCAAAATAAACGCGCCGCGCGAAGACCAGTTGTTCTGAACGGACATTGAGACGGCCCTCCTCTTTGGCCCGATCAAACGATGCTTCAATCGGTCGCCTTACCGAATCCATACTATTCAAAAATTCCGAGCCACATCACTCGGTCATATACAATTGCGTGTATATTCAAACATAATGTCATCACGACATGGATCATTTAACTTGCAGCTTCAAGTATTATCTTGAAGGCTCATCTCTCTCGTCCTGTTCGAAAAGCCCCAGAGATATTGCCTTGTCGAGGCGATCGATGAACTCCAAAAACAGGGCAAATTCACCGGGGCTGAAGAGATTCTTCGCCAATTCCCCTGAGCGGGCAACCTTGGGAACGATCAGTTCGCAAAGCTCCGCACCTTTCGGCGTCAGGTCCAACAACACGCTGCGGCTATCGCTTTCGTGTGTGGTGCGCGAAAGTAAGCCCAATCGCATGAGCCTGGCCGTTCCGCGGGTGATCGTCGCCCTGTCCATCCCCGTCAGTTCGCTCAGGCTCGTCGGTGTAGAAGGCCCCTTTATGCCAATCATGCCGAGCATCCGCCATTCGCGGCTGGATATGTCCCGATTCCGAACGAAGCGTTCAGTCGTTGCGCGGCGAATGCGCAGCGACAGCTGCGCAAAACGATAGGGTAAATGAGAGTGCAGATCCATCACATATCACAAGCAGAGAAACTTTTTGATTGCAACCAATAAGAAAATACATGATGCTTGAACTATCAAGTATAAATTCTGCGAATCGCAGAGGAAAAGGTGGGGGAATGAAAAAGTCAGCTATCGTGTTATTTTTGGGAGGGGTCAGCCAAATCGCCTTGCCTGCCTGGGCTCAGCAAATCGATGAAAGCCCAGTTGCAGAATCGGCTCAGCGGCCTGTAAAAGATCGTTTCGAGGACGGGGTGATCGTGGTCACGGCACAAAAGCGTGAAGAGTCCCTGTCTACGGTTCCGCTGGCGATCACCGCAGTCTCGGGAGAATCTCTTTCGCGGATGGGCGTGACTGACATCACCTCGCTGGGTCAACTGGCCCCCAATGTTAACTTCGCCAATGAAACAGCCCGCGATGCGGTTTTCATTACCATCCGGGGGATCTCCGCAACGGACACACGGAATGAGGCCGATCCAACGACCGCATTCCACATTGACGGGGCCTATGTGCCGCGGCTCTCGGGGGCAAACGCCTATTTCTTCGACGTCGAGCGCGTCGAGATCCTGCGCGGGCCGCAAGGCACGCTCTACGGCAGGAACAGCACGTCGGGCGCGGTGAACCTGATCAGCCGCAAGCCCGAAGATTCCTTGGGCGGATATGTCGAGGCTACCTATGGCAACTTCGACCGCTTTCTGACCACGGGTGCCATAAACGTCCCACTGGTCGATGATGCGCTGGCTGTACGGGCGTCCTTTATCACGGAATCCCGTGACGGTTACAGAGACAATTCGCCCGTCCGCGCGCGGGGTGACGATGCCGACGACATCGCTGCGCGGCTACATATACTTGCGCGACCAACCGAACGGCTCACGATCCTCGGAACCTACGAGTTGTATCGCAAAGAGGGCGTAGGCGGCGTTCAGGCCTTCCTGCCATTCGAAGGGAACCCCAATCCATCGGTAGTCCTTCCAAGCCGTCGCAGATTTCCTCTGGACACCGAAGGATTTCGTGACAACAGCACCGATTCTGCACGGCTCAATGCAGATTATGATCTTGGTTTTGCAACTGCGACCTACCAATTCTCCTATCGGGACGAAAGGCGTAACACGCTCAACGACCTAGATGGAACCGCGGTTTCGGACTCGACGCTGCGCGAGACGTTTGCTTCCAAATCCAGCACGCACGAGTTCAGACTGACCTCCAGCGGCGACAATAAGCTGGATTGGATCGTCGGCGCATTTTATCTCGACGAGGAATTAAACAGCCTGTTCAACATCCAGATTCCGACAAATTTCGGAGCGTTCAGTCGGCTGGACTTCGACTTTATCGATCGTGACCAAAGCAACCAATCCTATGCCTTTTTCGGTCAGGCTACCTATGCATTATTGGACAACCTCGATCTCACGTTGGGGGCACGATACACGCGCGACGACAAGAAAAAGCCCGACAGCCAGCAAATCATTCGGCGGCTGGATTCGCAAGGGCCGCCGCCGCTGCAGACCATATCTCAGAACCAGATCGCCGATTTCGACAAGGTTACATGGCGTGTCGCGCTGGACTATACTTTGACGGATGAAACTTTGCTCTATGCCTCCATCGGTACCGGATATAAAGCCGGCGGCTTCAACCGAGGGACGAGCCAGCAGGTTTACGCGCCCGAGACGGTGACCGCCTATGAGGCCGGAATCAAGACCGGACTGTTCGACGATCGGCTCCGTATCAATGCTGCCGCTTTTTACTATGACTATCAGGACCTGCAACTCGCCCAAGTGGAGACGCAAGCCAATGGGGTGATTGAGAACATCACCCGCAACGCGGCATCCGCCGATATCTGGGGACTGGAGCTCGAGGGGTCAGCGCGACCCTGGACAGGAGGTTTGGTTGCTTTTTCCGTTGGCTATTTGAACACCAAATTTGGTCAATTTTCGAACGTCTTGGACGATTTGACTAGCAAGGTGGAGGATCTTTCCGGCAACAGGCTCATCAACGCCCCGGAATTAACCGCAACCCTCACGCTGGAACCGGTCAGCGTGAAAATGGGTCCCGGTACATTGGCCCCGATGGTTCAGTTCCATTATGAGAGCAGTGCCTTCCTTAGGGTCCAGAACCGGGAAAGTGACCGCAGGGACAGTTTTACCAAAACGGATGCCCGGCTGCGCTATTCCGGTATAGAAGAATCCTGGTTCGTCGAGGCCTACGTACAGAATATCGAGGACAAGAATATTCTTTCGTCGGTTTCGACAGGTACGTTCATTATTGGTTCCGGTCCCAGTCTCAAAGGCGTTTTCGGTGCCCCGAGGACCTATGGTCTCCGGATTGGTACAACATTCTAGAAGAGCCCTTGCGTGCGACTTCTCCCTCTTAAGAAGGTAAAAAGATGAGTTTTTTCAAAACTGTGAGAAAAGCTGCGGATGTTATGGCGATCTTCAAAAGATTTCCCAAGTCGATCCGGCCTTTGCTCGAATATCATGACATCGTTCTGCGTGACGAGGAGTCGGCTTTCTCAATAGGAGAACGCGAACTCATAGCGGCCTATGTGTCGTCTTTGAACGGGTGCAATTATTGTTACACCGCTCACCGTCGCTATGCCGAGGCCTTCGGCTTCGATCCGTCGATCTTTCGTACCAAATCGATTGTGTTCGACTGGGAAACAATACCGCAGCGACTAGCGCCCGTCCTCGAATATGTTCGAAAGCTCACATTGGATCCCAAGTCGATGGAGCAAGCGGATGCCGATGCCGTGTTCGCAGAGGGCTGGGATGATGATGCCCTGTTCGATGCCATCTCCATTTGCGCGTTATTCAATTTCATGAACAGGATTCTAGAGGGTTCCGGGATCAAGGACTACCATGATGCAAATCGCCTTTCTCCGGCTGCAATGCGTTCGTTTCGATACGCCAACATCATGAAGATAATTGGCGTCAGCTAGAGTTTCATCCCTCTCTTCTGCGCTCTAGCGGATCGATAATGTCAGGATCTGTCACAATATGCGAGACTAGGATACGGATGTTGACTCAATCCGTTCGCAATATTGGATTGAGCGGCAGATGATACGGATTTGCCAGTGATGATGAAGGAATTGGGACAAAGGCTAAATGAACCTCGGCAATAAAGGACCCAAGAACTGGATGGCTCATCGCTTTAGGCGGTCTCATTCGATTGCCGCCGAGCAGGCCAGGAGAGTTAAACGCTAATGCGACAATTGATCACAACCATGTTTTCAAGACCCGTCATCGGTAATGCGATACGTGTGATGATTGTGGTCGGAACCTGTCTCAATATCGTCAATCAAGGAGACACGATCTGGCACGGCGGAGGCGTCGACTGGTCGCGATTTACGATGAACTATGCCGTGCCCTTCCTTGTCGCAAGCTACAGCGCTGCAAAGGCCCGCATGTCGATAGGCAAGTGAATGGAGCAATTGGCAGACGGCCCCACGGGGACATCCATTTCTGCAACGAAAGATAGGGCTAGAATTCAACAACCCGCTCGAGACTGACAAGCATGGAGAGCGACAGGCTCGTGCGCTGGTAGAGCCGGTCCAGCGACAGCGCACACCTCATCCGTCGGTCGCGCAGCTGTTCGGACAGCGTCTTTTTGCATCTACACGTCTGCAAGTTTTACCCGATGCAGATGTGTTGCTTAGCTCGACGGTCCGCCCTCCAGGAGAGCGTGTCTTTCCATTGGCGCGCAGGGGATCGCAAGGCTGCTCCCCAGACGATCGAGGCGGCGACCCGTATGACCCCATTTGTTGATCGGGCGGACCATTTCCGCGACTTTCCGAAAGAGCAACCCTGGCCGAAAATTTCCGCCTACGGTATATTCGACGAGACCCCGGTCGGTGGCGGCTAGGAGAGCAAGCGATTATAGGTGGCGGCAATCGCCCAGACGAACAGCCCGGAGAAAAAACTCCACGCAACAAGCCCCACAAGAAAGCCTGCCCAATGCATGGTCCAGCCCATCCCGGAAAGATTCGTATGAACCATGTCGCCGCTCATTTGCATCATGCTGCCGGGGATCAGGATTATAAAAAGACTGCACAGGATCCACGCTATTCCGGCAATGATCGCCGTTGCCAATCCCAGTTTAAATGCTTCCAGCTTCATCTCGCCCTCCTCAGGGGACGCTCCGATCAGTCGGAGTCGTCTTGGCGATGGACCATATCAGATGCTCCATTCGGCGCTGATAGGTAATGGTACGGAGCCAAGCTCCTTCACCATCCTTGCTTCGGCCTCGGGCGATATATGGCCTGTTTGCGCCCCGACTGGTTTCTTCTGACGCAGCGGATCCGAAATGAGCAGGCGGGGCCGGGCAATTGATTCGCAAAAAGGATCGCTTTTGCTAAGGAACAACCATGTGCATCATTTCACTCGCCTGGCGAGCCCATCCCCGCTGGCAACTGGTCGCGATCGGCAACCGGGACGAGTTGCATCGTCGGCCAGCGGAGCCGCTGGCCCACTGGCCGGGGCGCAAGCATCTGCTGGCGGGTCGGGATGTCCAGGCCGGCGGCACCTGGCTGGGGGTCTCGGAACAGGGCCGCTTTGCCGCGGTGACCAATCTTGCCGGTCATGGCCCGCCCGACAGCGGCCGTGCATCGCGCGGCGACCTGCTGAAGGATTTTCTCTCCGGCGAGGGCCGTTATGCCGATCTCGACGCTGCGCCCTTCGCCGATTTCAACCCGTTCAACCTGGTCACCATCGCGCAGGGCGAAGCGCGGCTGCATTGCAATCAGCCCGAACCGGCCAGCCGGCCGCTGGAGCCGGGAATCCACGGGCTGACCAACGGGCCGATCGACCGGCCCTGGCCAAAGGCGGCGCATCTCGACGCGGCGCTGAACGAATGGCTGCACAGCGATACCCAAGACAGCAGCCCGTTGCTCGATGCGCTCGCCAGCCGGCGGACCTATCCGCGCGCGGCTGCAAAGGTTTCCGGTCCCCCGGCACCGCTGGAGCCGGCCAGCTCCGGGATATTCATTGACAATCCGGTCTACGGCACTCGCTGCAGCACCGTGGTGACGATTGACCGGGCGGGGAAGGGAATGATGCTGGAACGCCGCTACGACGCGGCGGCCGGCGTGACAGGGGAGGAGTGCCTCGCCTTTCGCTGGCCAGCCTGAATGACCCGACAAAGCCGCATCGTAAATCCATGCATGCCGCTATTTGGAATATAATCTGGCGCTGGGCGAGCGCCGGGCGAATGCTGCGAAAAACTATCTTTCGACGCTTGGCGTGGACCTGGCGAGAATTTCGGTCGTCAGCTATGGCAAGGAACGGCCGGATGCCCTGGGATCGGACGAGACCGCATGGGCTCGCAACCGACGCGCGGTCACCGTAACGGTTCGCTAGATCACAGGGTCCAGTCCCGCCGACATGGCCGGGCGGGATCGCGGATCCTGGCCAGAGGCAAGCGGCTTGCCGGCCCTCTGTTTCGGTTGACGGCCAGGATTCGCCGGTGCCCCGAATGCCTGCGTAGTCCCGCCCATTACTGGCGCGAACAGTTCGCATAGCGTTCGCCGCCGATCACATCCTTCAACAGTTCCGGCTCGATATCCCGGTCGTCGTCGCTGCGATGGAGGACGCACACATCACCTGTGGTTTCGGCAAAGACCGCCAGCACCTGGGAAAATTGGGATACATTGGCTTCGCGCAATTTTCCCCACAGGTCGCTCTCGGTCATTTTTGCCTTTTTCAGCTGGTCCTGCTGGACTTCACTGCCGATCATGATCAGCCGCGGCCTGTTGTCCGTCCACAGTTGCAGTCCGGGAAACCGGCTGCGCAGGATTGCCATGCCGATCTGTAGCGCGAACAGAATGACAAGCCCTGCAACTCCGCTGGCCAGCGGCGGATCCTTGCTCGTCACCACCGAGGCCAGCACCGAGCCGATCGCAATGGTAACGGCAAAGTCAAACCCGCTCATCTTGGAAAAGCTGCGGACGCCAGCCAGGCGGGTCAGCAGGATTACCGCAAAATACATGGCGGACGCCGACAGCGCGATCAGCGCCACCTGCGGCCATCCCGTACCTATCCAGTCATCGACCATCCTTCTGGTCCCCCGGATCGTTCAGATCAGGCAACTTCCTGCTTCTCCACCGGCTTGCGCTCGTCGAATATCCTCGCAAGCTCTTCCGCCCGCTCGTCGCTCAGGTCCTTCCTGGCCGCGACAAAAATTTCATTTTCTTCCTCATCCATATGATGTTCCAGACGCTCCCTGAGCGTCTCGAATCGTGATGCCCAGTCGGTGCTGCTGAAATCCATGTCCAACAGTTCATCGAAATAATCGTCCACTTCCTTGTGTTCGGCAACGGAATGACGCCCCTTGTCCTGCAGATCGGGCCGGGCCAGCATTTCAGCGTAAAGAGACTGTTCCTCGGCATTGGCATGGGCGGACACATCGATCCGCAGCTGTCTGAAAGCGTCGTGGCGTTCCTTGGTGTCGCCGGTCGTGTCGCCTACCCGTTCCAGCATTTCGCGGTGCCGCTCGTGGTCCTGCGTCAGGCGCGTAAAGATATCGGTCATAGTGTCTCCATTGCTCATATACTCTCCTTGATGACGCGCCAACCGGTCAATAGTTGCATCGAGACGCAAGGAGGAAGGATGTCTACAAGCCTGCGCCCGCGGTTCAGGGCTTGTCTGCGAGCGTGATTCCTGTTCGGAGCCGCAGACGCCGTCGAGGCCGGCGAACCGGAAATTTTTCGGAAAGCGGCAACCAAATTCATGGCCAGCAGTTGTCAGGGGTGAATGAAGGTTGACCCATGACCCGGTGTTGCTTTCATTCCTCAAAGACCGGCTGGAAAATTGGCCCTATCGTATCCCCCCCCGTTTACCTGGAGCCGATTTTCCAGCTACTTTTTCCCCCTCCGACAATCGATCGCCCGCGAGCCCGTGCAACTTCCGGACATGAGCAGGACAAAAAAATGGCCAGGGCATGATGCCTGGCCATTGTTGTTTGATTGACGGTGAGAGGCTATTCTTCAGGCTGATCCGAAGGCATGGTTACGTCCACGTCGGGCACTTCTATCGTCTTTTCTTCCGTACCGAGTTCGACATCGGCTGTTTTCACGTCGACTTCGGGCAGTTCACCGGCGTCTCCGGATACATCAACATCCATCGAAGGCATTTCGCCTTCTTCCGTGACATTGGCTTCACAGCCGGCAAGCGCCAGGCCAGCGGTCATTATGGTCGCAATTGCAATCTTTCTCATTGTGAACTCCCTTCATAGGTTCGTTATCGGTAACGCCAGCGTCTAGATCGGGTTCCGCGATAGCGCAAATTTATTCGCGGCCGAGCCGCATCCGAAATGCGTCCAGATGAAAATAGCTGGGGTCGAATTGACTGATTTCCGCCAGGCGGGCCTCGTCCTTGAACAGGATCCATCCATTGCGCCGCTCCAGCAAGCCATCGCGTTCCAGCTGGCGCAGCACCCGGTTGGTATGGATCGGTGTCAAACCAAGCGCGTCCGCGATAATCGTTTGCGTCAGGGGCACGCGATATCCCTCTCCGTTGCCGGAACCGGTAATCAGCACCCGTCGATATAGCTCGAGCAGGAAATGCCCGATCCTTTCCCGGGCGGACTGCTTGCCGTTGCGTACAATCTGTTCGCGCAGGAATGCTTCTTCCTGAACCTGCATCCACCAGAAGGCGAGAGTCAATTTGCCGGATTCCGTGAGCAGGCGCCGGAATACCCCCGGCCTGACCGACAGGCAGGACAGGCTTGTGACCGTTCTCACCGAATGATCCGCTTCGGCCGCCACCAGCACCTGAAGATCGAACATGTCTCCGGGCAGAAGCACGTTCAGCACCTGGCGTCGGCCATCTTCGAGCGTCTTGTAGCGGATCGCCCAGCCGTCCTTGACGATCAGCACGCTGTCCAGTTCCTGGCCGGCGTCCACGATTTCGGTATTTTTCTCGAAATGCTGTTCCCGCCCTTCGATCTGCATGATGACGTCGTGGTCGGTCTCGTCTAGATCAGCATAGAAAGATATCCGCCGGAGCAAAGCCTTTCGTGCCACTAGCTGAGCCCCTGCTGATCAGGGGCAGGGAATGTGATCCTGCAAATGAGGCCGTCCACTGCCCAATTCCTTTCAATCTTGCCGCGCAAATTGCGGGTGATACTATGATCGATAAGCGAAGTTCCGAAACCGGTTTCGGACGGAGCCGACAGCGATCCCCTCACCCCGCCTTCCGCCCAGGTCAATTCCACAATATCCGGCCCTTCCCGGTCGACGCAAATGTGCCAGTCGATGTCCACCCGTCCGGTTTCCGAGGTCAGCGCGCCATATTTGGCCGCATTGGTGGCCAGTTCGTTGAGCACCAGCGAAATGGAGACCATCGCATTTTCGGCGAGGATGAGATCGGGCCCGGACCATCGGATCCCGGGATAAGTCTTGCAGAGATCGTCCACCAGCGCAGCAAAGGATCCCGTGACAAAATTGGTGTCGAGAAGGATTTGCTGGGCCCGGTTGAGCGCACTCAGGCGATTGTGGATCCTTTCGATATAATCATCAATCGAGGTGGCCGAACCTTTGGTCAGCGTCATGATCGATTGCAGGGTCGCGAAAAGATTGCGCAGACGATGATGAAGTTCGCGGGTGTGCAGCCTGAGCTGCTCCTGCTGGTCGACGCTGTGGGTTATATCCTTGTTTATACCGGTCAACGTCGGTCGGCCGTTTGATTCGAAATAGTCGCCATATCCCTCGAGCCACCGGGTTTCCCCCGAGGGCAGGACGATGCGGAAGCGCGCCTCGAATTTTTCCAGTTCGTCGACCGACGCGCTGATCGCCAGTCTCAAGGACTCCCTGTCGTCGGGATGAACACGGTCGAGAGCGTTGGTCAATTCCGAGACAGCTTCGCCCGCATCGTCGCCCCATATCTTCATATAGGCACCGCCCCATTCGATCAGCCCCGTCTCCATGTCGATCCGAAAGCTGGCAATATCGCTAAGGGCGAGGGTCAGGTCGAGATTCGAGCGAGCGATGGCGGCGTTTTTCTGCGCCTGTTCTCGCAAACCAATCTCGCGGCTCAGCTCCATTTCGCTCATCACGATGCCGGCCATGCTGGTCAGCTGCTTCATGTGGTTTGCCGCCATGCCAAAGCGGGGGACCCTGTCCGCAATCCACAGGGCACCCAATATCTTGCCATTGGGTGCAATGAGCGGCGCACCGGCATAGAATCGGATGAAAGGTTCGCCGCTCACCAGCGGATTGCTGGCGAACCGCGAATCGAGCGCTGCATCCTCGACCACCAGCGGCTCGTCACTCTCGATTGCCTGGGCGCAGATCGATACATCTCGATCCAGTTCCAACTCCGTGAAGCCGACGGCAGACTTGAACCATTCCTTGTCCGCGTCGACAAGCGAAATGGACGCCAGCGGCGCAGAGAACATGTCCGCCACCAGATGGGTGATCCGGTCAAATGCGGTATCCGGCGCTTTGTCCAGAACCTTGTAACTGCTCAACGTCGTCAGCCGGTCGGCTTCCCGCTTTCGCTCCGACCTGCCGGTCTTACGACTGCCCGCGTCCATGTCTGATCCCTTTTTTCACGCCCTGCGGCTATCGAATAGTGAACGGCTAACGCGCCATGTCGTTGCATTCAAGCGGAACCAAACCGGCAAATTGCGCGTAGCTTGGTAGAGAAGCCCGATAGAAAAAACGCCAAAGGAGACTTTTGCATGAATAATGATGATCGCGAAGAATTATATGAAATGATCGAGGATATCGGCACAGCTATGCTGGTGACCGAGGCTGGTGATGATCTGCGCAGCCGCCCGATGAACGGAAAATTATATCGCGACAGCGGCGAAATATGGTTCCTCACCGAAAGCCGGTCCGGAAAAACCCAAGAAATTGCCGAGGACAGGACCAGCAATCTGACCTATGCCTCCCCCGAAAAGGAAACCTATATTTCGATGACGGGCACTTCCGTACTGAGCCGCGACCCGGAGAAGATCGATGACCTGTGGGGCCCATGGGCGAAAGCATGGCTGCAATGCGAAAAGGACGACCCCAAGGTCGCCGCCATTCGCTTCAAGCCCCAGATCGCCGAATATTGGTCCGCACCGTCCTCGTCCCTCGCCCAGTCCTGGGAACTGGCAAAAGCCAATATCACGGATGAAAAACCAGACATGGGTACCAATCGCACTGTTTCCATGTCTTAGTCAGTACGGCGTCCTCTAAATATGGCTTTGCCATCGGACGCCGAGAGATAATGCACAAAGGGCGGGGAGTGTGACTCCCCGCCCTTTGTGCGATTCAAGGTTGCAGCCAGCTAGCGACGGGCCATCAAGGCTCCGAGGATCAACCCCAGTCCGGCAGTCGCCGCGATGCTGACGATCGGATTGTCCTGAATCGTCGTCTGCGCCTTTTTCCGGCCTTTCGAGCCCGCTTCCACGGCATTGGCACGCGCCTCGTCGAACTTTGTCATCGCGTTGGCGCGCAGTTCCTTCGCATTGGCCCGTGCATCAGCCTTGACGGATTTGGTGAGTGTTGCCAAATCCTCTTTCAATGTCTGCAGATCGGATTTCACCGCTCCCAATTCTTCCGAATAATTGCCTGTCATTTCATTTTCTCCATTCTTATGTGCAATAAGCCTATGTGCAACTAACCTACGACCAACTGCAAAATTGGTTCCGGCCGAAACCTGCAGTACAAAGATTTAGACCGCATCTAACCAGCGAAATTATTGGAACTCTTTTTCATTTCATGCGTATCGAACCAATTATGGAGGTAAAAATATGTCACTTGCCGAAAGTCTGAAACCTCATCTTCCTTATCTTCGACGTTACGCCAGAGCATTGACCGGCAGCCAGAAAAGCGGCGACACCTTTGTAAAGGCAACGCTGGAGGCGATAATTGCCGATCCGGAATCGGTCGCGGACGACGATAATGTCCGGGTCCACTTATATCGAATTTTTTCCCGTATCTGGGAAAGTGCGCATGTCGCGGTGAACGACGATAACGACGACAACACCGCTCAAGGCCATTTGAATGCCATCCCGCCGGTCAGCAGGCAAGTATTGTTGCTGACCGCACTAGAAGGATTTTCAATCAGCGAAGTGGCAAAAATTGCGGACGTGGGCGAAAATTCGATCAACGGCTTGCTGGAAGATGCCATTTCCGAAATCGACAAGGAGATTCGGTCCGATGTTCTGATCATCGAGGACGAGGTATTGATCTCGATGGAACTGCAGCAGATTGTTTCCGGCCTCGGGCATAATGTCTGCGGAACCGCGACAACGCACAAAGGCGCTTTGGACGCGGTCGCCAAGGCCAAGCCAAGCCTGGTCCTCGCGGACATCCAGCTGGCAGACGGAAGTTCGGGCATCGATGCGGTAAAGGATATTCTGGATCAGATCTCGGTTCCGGTAATCTTCATCACCGCCTTTCCCGAGCGCTTGCTCACTGGAGAACGGCCCGAACCGACCTTTCTCATAACCAAGCCCTTTCAACCCAACGCGATCCGGGCGGCGATTAGCCAAGCCCTGTTCTTTTCAACGGCAAAGCAAAAGGTTCAGGCATAGAACCGCCCACAGACTGGCCAGGCGGGTCCGCTTTCAGCTGATCGCCTGGCGAGGTCTGTGGGTTGTCTCTGCGAATGAAATACCGCAAGGGCCGGTAGCGAAAAAGCTTCCCGGCGGAAATCGTCACCCAGGTTCAGGGGGCGATCTTCTCGACCGCACCGATGATATTTTCCAGCGCGGTTGCCGTCAGGTCACCATGGCCGTCCGAGGCCGAAGTGAACCGCCCCTCCTCCAGAATCGATTCCAGCGTCTTGCGGGCACGTGATACGCGGCTCTTCATCGTCCCGACCGCGCAATTGGCGATTTCCGCAGCTTCCTCGTAGGAATAGCCGCCGGCGCCCACGAGGATTATCGCTTCGCGCTGGTCGTCCGACAATTCCATCAGACCACGCTGCAAATCAGCAAGATGCAAAGGCTCCTGCTGCGGAGCCGGGGCCGACAGGATCCGTTCCGCAACCAGTTCGTCATAATTGGCGCTGAATTTCTTCCTCCGCATGCTGGAAAAAAAGGTGTTGCGCAATATTACAAATGTCCATGCGCGCATCGACGTGCCCGCAATGAAGCGGTCCCTTGCAGCCCAGGCTTTCAACAGCGTGTCCTGCACCAGATCATCGGCAACGTCGCGATCACCGGACAGGCTGCGTCCAAAAGCACGCAGGTGCGGAATTGCTTCGGTCAATTGCTGTTTGAATTGCGAAGCCGGTAAGGCCCGAGGCTTACTCATCTACATCCGTCCGACCGGTTTCCGAGTCATCTTCGTCATCCACATCCAACTGATCCAGGAGAGCCAGAATATCGTCAGGTAGCGGTTCGTCCAGGACATTGAGATACATATTCTTGAGCCCGAGGCCTAATCTCTGTTGCATGTCATCCTTGCTTTTCACTGGCATGTCCTTTGACCGCTTTCGGTTATCATCGCCCTTCGATGAAACCGCCTTGTCTCTGTCTTTGCTCGCCAAAGCATACCTCGTTTACTGATTACTTGAAGACAGAACCCCCTGTTACCCTAAAGGTTGCATATTAAATTATCGAGAGAAATGTGCCCTTTAACGGTATAATCTTCGCAAGCGAACGCCTGATAGATCATCGGCATGACAAAACTGCAATCATGCCCGGATCGCCAAGGGCGACGAAGAGTTCAAATTGGAAAATGAAGAAAAACTTGGGTCATGCCGTTTTCACCATCGCTCTGAAGCGAGGAAAGCATGGAAATGGCATAGGCCATGAAAGCCGGCGCGGGCAGAATGGCGCGGCTGACGGAGGCCCGGTCCAATCACGGGAATAAAGGGCCGAAGCCGCCAACAGCTCCCCACAGTTTCTGACTCGGCTGCTTCTTGCAAATCGGCTTGTCAGTCTGATTGCTTGAACCCAAATGAAAGAAAGCTCGCGAACTGGGTGCGGGTCTGCTCGGTTATCGCCTCGTGGGACAACAGGCCCATGAGCTCGGCAGCGGAAAAATCCGGTTGCACGGGCAAGGATTGACCCGCCATTCGCCACTGTGTGAACTGCCTTCCGGGTATTTCGCGCTGGCTGATAATTGTCATGCCGCTATGCCGGTCGTCCCGTTCGATGCGACGCAGACAGTCGAGCGCCGGCACCCGCTCGCCTTCGATACACTGGATGAAATTGAACCCGTTGAACAGGACCAGACCGGTAATGCCTGCGCGCTGGTTATTGCTCTCGGCAACGCTCATGATCGCCAGCAGATCCTGGCTATCGAGGCCCGGCTTGGCAGTGCTCACATAAATGAGGGAAGTGATCGATTGGATGGGCACTGGCAACTTTCTCGTGATGGCGGTTTTTGAGGCCCAGCCTTTTTCTGCAATCCGCCATAGTCTATATATTGAAATCCCGTTCTAACATAGATTAATGCAAGTGGCAGTCATTCCACCGGCTGTTGATCGTCGAGCAGATCGGCTGAACCGCTATCGGACCGCTCGGAGTCTACCAATTTCTCGACATGCTGTTCGGGGGATACATCCAGCGCCTCTTTTGTGGCGGCCTTCAAGGGTTTCTTGCGAGCTGTTTCGGCTGACGTGTTCGGACCCCGTCCCCCCAAATAATCCGGAGCACTATTGTCAAAGCGCAGCCGATATATCGGCTCGGGCAGCGCAAAGCCCGAGTCTTCGAGAGCATTTTTGGTAACTCCGATCGCCGCGCCCCGCGCCTTCAGATAATCGCTGCTCCGCTGATCGATCCAGCCGTGGAAGGTGATCAGGATATTGGAATCACCAACTTCCCTTATTTCGGCTGTAGCTTCCGGTTCAGCGAGCACGAAGTCCTGTTCGTTGATCGCCGCCAGTCCCGTTTCGATGGCGGCGGCCGGATCATCATTCGCGTCCACGCCCAGGTCGAAGCTGAATCGGCGCTGGGGATTGCGTGAATAGTTCAGTATCTCGGCCTTGAAGACGGTGGCATTTGGGATACGCAAATGATTGCCATCCAGGGTCAGCAAAATCGTCGCTCGCGACGTCAGCCGCACGACGCGGCCCTCCCGTTCGCCGATCCGGACATGGTCATTGGCGCGAAACGGCTGGCGAATGCTCAGCATGATACTCGACACATAGTTGTCGACCGTGTCGCGCAGGGCAAAACCGACAGCCAGTCCGATCACGCCTGCTCCACCGAGCACGGCGCCGAGCAAGGCGGTCGCGTTGAGAATGTCCAGACCGATAAACAGCCCGATAAAGATGAACGCCACACGAATCGAACCCGCGATCAGTTCGGCCAGAAAAACATTGGGTGTCACCCGTTTCCAGAATCCCATCAGGGAAGCGAAAAAATGACCCAATAACGCCACCGACATCACGACGACCAAGGCAATCCCGACAAGCGGGAGCGCCGACAGGAAGCTCTGTCCGCCGCTTTTTAGTTTATCGACGACGGGCTCGACATTGCCGCCTACCGACAGGTCGCGTTCGATGTGCGTCTGTACCGTCACAACGCCCGATACGCGCTGCGCGATGGCTTTGGCGCTAGCGACCGAAGCGTCGTCGGCGACAGAACCCGAGAGGCGAACGACGCCGGCATCAACGGCGACGGTGATGTGCTCCATTCCTTCAATTTCCCGAAATATACCGCGCAAGCGGCTGGCAATGGCGCGATCGTCGTTGCGGTTCGCTGCTGGATCTATGGTGGGTTCCGGAACTGACTGCGCGGTATCGGCGGTTTGCGGCAACGCGACCTGTGCCCCTGCCCGGCCCGAGACAAGAGGTCCGATTGCAGACGGACATACCGCCATCACCAGAATCAGGACGGTCAGCAGCCATCGGTGTAAAGGCATAGAAATCCAATCGACAATATCTGCATACGCCATAGCATAGCAGTGGTTCCCCACTACCGGAAAAATATAGTTTGGAACCGGCAAGCGCGTTTCTGGTTGGTGGGTCGTGATTACAGTGAAAGGAGGACGACATGACAGACGGCATGTTTGCAGATATTTTGAATGACATTCTGGACGCGCCGGTCGGCTCCGCCGCCGGATCAGCAAAAGCGATGTTGCGGGTCTAGCAAAGCGAATGGCGAGCCGAAGGTCATTCGATCGACCGGCTTGAAGTCGCGCTTGTCTGCAACAGCAATATTATAATTTTGATCGAGGGAATTTATCATGGAATATGGCATTATCGGACTTATCATTCTGGCCCTGGATATCTGGGCGCTGATCAGCATCTGGGGAAGCGGCACTTCGACTGGTGGCAAGATCATCTGGTCTCTGATCATCCTGATCCTGCCGGTAATCGGCCTGCTGCTGTGGTTCTTTGTCGGACCAAGAGGATCTGCCCGCGCTATCTAGGTCCTGGAAGAAGGACGACAACGTCACTTACCGGCTTCGGTATTCGCCATAAGAGGCTGGATACCGGAGCCGTTGCGTGAGTGAAACAGTCGTAGGACAAGGCATCGGTCAGGGAACCAGGCATGGCACAGGACCCATCCAGCAACGATTTGGCAGATGAACGCACCGACCTGGCGGAGGAGCGCACCGACTGGGCAGAAGACCGCACCCTCATGGCCAACGAGCGAACATTCGCCGGTTGGTTGCGTACCGGTCTGGCGGCTGTGGGGATCGGCCTCGGTTTCAATGCGCTGTTTGGCAAGCTCGAACCGCTTTGGGTCCCCAAGGCCATCGCGACCCTGTTCATGATTATCGCGATTTTCATTTTCTGGATCGCCCAACGCAATGGCTGCGCCGTGCAGAGCAGGCTGGATTCGCACCGGGCGACCCCGGTCAAGCCGAACAATTTGCGGATCATAGCCGGCTTGATGGGGGCGGGAGCGATGGCGCTGATTGTCGGCATCTGGATGATCGATGTCGCCATCTGATCCGTGCGCCGGTGCAACCAAATCCGTTCGGGCCGGTTGTTAGATTCAATGCAATTCAGCAAATACAGGAGAAGCAAGGTGCGTTTCATCATCAGGACCCTGGCGGCCGGAGCCATTTCGATGGCTGCCAGAATCATCATCAAGAAAATTCAGGAGAAGGACGAGCCCACAGCCTCTGCCCAACCAGCAGAGTGAGCAGGCCGCGATAGCGCCTGCTGCAACTCGTCTACTTCAAAACGATCCCGGCGAAGGCGTCCTCCGTTCGCTCGGGATCGAGAATATTATTGTCCGCCAGCCATTCCTGGACCGAATCCATATCCGGGGTCCGATAGGCGCGCAGGCATCGCCCTGTTTTCCCCAGCAACTCGATGGTCTCGATTAGCGAGCCCGTTTCTGCAATTGCCGCGTGGACTTCTTTCTCCTCAACCCCCAAATGCTCTGCCAGCAAATCGGTGCGGGTGCGCGCAATCTGCTCGGCAACCTGCTTGCCCGCCGACGCAGACGCATCAATCGCCACATCGCACTCGCTGTCGAACCCAAGCGACCGGTTGTTGAAGTTGGACGACCCGATGCGGAGATACTGGTCATCGACAATCAGGACCTTGGCATGAACGTAGATCGGTGTTCCTTCGGCAGTAAACGGATGAAAAATCCGAAAGCGACCATATTTGTCTTTCGCCTTTATGGCTTCGTGAAGACGGGCCCGCGCGGAGTCCATGATTTCGGATTCCAGCCAGCCTTCGGCGCTTTGCGGATTGATGATCACGATTTCGGGCCCCGACTCCTCGGACAAGCGCTCGGCAATCGCGACGGCGATCCGCGTCGAGGCAAAATACTGGCTTTCCGCATATATGAAGTCCTTCGCCGCGGCGATGAGGTCCAGATATAGATTCTGGATTTCGTCAATTGCCTCCTGGTCATCCATTTCCGGCAGCGTCCGTGCAATCGCCATCGGACAATTCCGGAAATCTGCGTCCAGGCCCTTGGGCCAGCAGTCACCCCTGGCGTCGACGGTCTTCAGCCGCTTGCCCCCCGCTGCGTCCCAATGTTGCTCGGCATATTCCGCCAAACCCCGCGCGATGTCTCCCTGGACCACCATGGCGGCATCATGCCAGGGCCCCCCGTCCTTGTCGTCCGGTTGCAGCCGGCACTTCTGCTCATCGTCGTGGGACCGGGTATCCCAGCGATTGTTGGTGACGTCGATGCCGCCGCAAAACGCCGTATCTTCATCAATGACAACGACCTTCTGGTGATGGGCAGCGCCAACGGGATGGTGGGCGTCGAGCTTGAAATGGACACGGCGATGAAAATACCAGCGGATCAGCGTCATCAGCCCGCTGAGCCGCAAGAATGACTTGAGGGCACCGGTATCCCAACGCAGCAGATAGATGTTCAGATCGGGATTTTTCTTCAGCAACCAGTCGAAATAGGCGCCAATCCGCAATGGGCCTTCCAGCTTTTCTGCCGTATCGTGCATCTCGACCCGTTCATCGAAATCCCAGCCGAGCAGCATGATCCGCTGCTGTGCCTGGGCCAGTGACTTGCGCACTGCCCGGAAATAATTTTCGCCATCGATCAGAACCGCAGCCTTGTCAGCTTGTTCCACGCGCCAGCAATTTTTTCCCGGCTTGAATATATTCGACATGGTCGTTCAACCTTTCCCGTGCACTGCAATTTCCGCTATCACAATAGAGGCGGGCTTCGAAATCCCCTTTCCCTATGTCATCCGTATATTCAAGGAAGCGTTACCGGTAGCTTCCGATTGCCATTGCTGCTATTTTTCCAGGCGTCTGTTCCGTTCGTGGCGCAACTATTGTGCCGATCCGTGACAGCTGCATGAACAGGAGAAGTGCAATGGCGCAGTCAGGGGAGTTTCAGAACGATGCCCGCTCGGTCGATGCCATTCTCGACAGCGGGACCCATATCTGTCTGCGGCGCATCCGCCACTCCGATATCGAGCGCATCGAAGACGGTATCAACCAAATGTCTGACCAGAGTCGCTACCTGCGATTTTTCTCCGGATCAAAAACCATGCCCCCTGCGGTCGTGGAGCGCCTGGCAAGCGTGGACGGCACCCATCATCTTGCCTGGGGGGTAATCCATATGGACGAACCGGATCATCCCGCCATCGCCGCAGCACATGTTTTTCGGACATCGCAGAGCAGCGACACCGGCGAGTTTGCCATCGCCGTTCTCGACCAGTATCACGGACAGGGCATCGCGCGCCTGTTGATGACAACGATTTTTCTCGACTGTTATTGCGAAGGTTTTCGGCAGCTGCAGATCGACATTCTGCGCAACAACAAGAAGGCATCCGGACTGGTCCGCTCCGTCGGTGCCACGCCCTGCGCGCAGGAAGGACCGGTGGCGCAATATGGTCTGGTCATCCGGGACGCGATTTCAGCGCTGCAGAAAATGGAAAGTCCCCGTGCGATTCAGGATATAATGGCCGCATTTGCGGCACACTGAACCTCAACGGCATATCATCGGGCCAAAAAATTTTCTCGATGGAACCAAAGCAGTGGGGCGGGGTTATAAGCTTGAATCTCGGGACGATGTTCAAGTTCACCTTCGATCCTGAGATTTGTGCCAGAAAACCCGGTCCCGGCATGTGTCGATGATCGGGTTTTCTGGCCCATCACCAAAATCATCACGGTCGCCAACGGAATCGCCAGAGCGAACCGGTCATTCCTTGCCGACCGCTACAACCCTGGCCGATCTTGCCTGCAGATCATCGATATCCGGCTTGTAGGCAATGACCCCGCTCGCTCGTTCCAGAGCATCGCGCGATGCGTCCGCAGCAGCGACCGAAAACAGCGCCGGCCATGATTGCGCCAGGGCCAGCAGACACAGCTGGACGCGTTGCTGGACTTCCACCATGCCCGACCCGTCGCGGGCAATCTTGGTGAAGAAATCGGTGAACAGATCCCGCATTTCTATCTCGGGGCCATGTATCCTGGAATATCGGGGATCTTCGGGCCGGGCGCTGGCATCAGCGAAGGCCTCGAAGCAGCGCAGGCCGCTGTCCAGCACGGAAATCGCCGTACCGGGGTCATTCACCGCCGGGGACAAGGCCCGCGATGCAATTTCGGAAAGCACCACCAGGCCAAATCGGGGATCCTGGTCAAAGCTGCGGTCATGCTCGATCAGGATGGCATTCTGAAACGGCTGCGGATCCAGCGTCTTTGCTTCTCCGCCGGACAGATAGAGCAACGGCCGGGCCGGATAGATGAGCTTGCCCGGGTGGATGACGAGATGGACCGTGACCCCGTGTTTCTCGGCAGCCTCTTCCAGTTCCGCCATGTCAACGGAGGTCACCACGCCACTGCTGATATCACAGCGCACAGCAACCGCATCTGACGGTATCTCGACGGCTGGCAGCGCATGTAGAAAGGGATGCTCGCCATGCCAGCGCAGCGCCTTGGCGGCTGCCCGCTCGACCCGCTCGACCAGATCATTCATTCTGCCGAAGGTGGAAAGCTGGTGAATCCAGTTGATCAGCGTTCCGGTGATAAGGACGATCACGCTGATCGTGGCAAAGAACAGGATCACTCGACCGCGGTCATCATAAAATCCGGCCGAGAGGCCGATAATGCCCACGATGCTGAACAGAAACGTGCCGATAAAGGTCGACAGTGCATTTTGCGAACGATCATCCGCCAGCATGAGGGCGATGGTTCTGGGGGTGGCGGTGCTCGTTGCCGAACTATAGGCCGATACCATGATCGAAACGGAAAACGCGATGACCGCGAGCATGCTCGACGCCAGAATGGTCAATATGTCCCCGACCGAACCGCTTGCTAGCTCCATGTCCGATTCGTAGGGAATCAGGGGGCCAATCCACTCCGCCGCCACAGCAGCAACAATCGCGCCCAAGCTGAAAAGCATGGCCCGGAACCAGATTTTTTCCGGCAAGCGCGAGATATATTTTTTCAGTTCCAAGATCATCTACTGCCCTCTTTCAACCATGTGGATGCGGACGGTCGCGCGCCCCCGCTCGATCCGCGTCGCGGTCGGTGCTTCGCCGGTCATTTCCGCACATCGGTCAGCGATAGCTTTTTTTGGATGCCCCTGCCAGCGCACTTTCCTGCCTTCGCGGGAGCAAGGCAGCGGACAAGGGGGCGGTCGAAACGAGCAACCATATCTCAAGCACCGTCATTCCGGCGCGCCCCTGGCCATGTTTCCCCTGTTCATGCTTTCCAACATCCGGACAGATGGTCGTCGGTCATGCCAATCGCCTGCATATAGGCGTAGATGATGGTGCTACCGACAAAGCCCATGCCGCGTTTTTTGAGCTTTCGGGAGATGGTGTCGCTGATCGGTGAAGTGCTCGCCATCTGCGCGATACGGCTGGGCCGGTTGACGGGCGGCGGGCCGTGCAGATGAGCCCAGAGCCAGGCATCGAAGCTGCCGAATTCCTGCTGCATCTCGAGGAATACACGGGCATTTTTGCGGACGGAGAAAATCTTGAGCCGGTTGCGGATGATCGCCGGCTCTTCGCGCAGGGCGTCCAGTTCCCCGTCATCCATTGCGGCACAGCGGACAACATCAAATCCGTGGAAAGCCTTTCGATAGCCTTCGCGCTTGCGCAGCACGGTCTCCCAGCTCAGTCCCGCCTGGGCCCCTTCAAGAATCAGATTCTCGAACAGCAAGCGGTCATCATGGACCGGAATGCCCCATTCCCGGTCGTGATAATCGCCATAGAATTCCTTGCCCGCCTGGCCGCCGAAGCAGCGCTGCTTTCCGTCCGTTCCCGTCACCGTCATGGATCAGGATTAGCGTCACTGGCGAATTGCGGCAATTTTATTCGGCGGGCTGGATATCCGGCGCGCCCCCGGGGGCCGGAGGCCACCAGCCGAGCCGCCGCTTGGCCCAGTTGAGCAGCCGCGGAACCGGTGCGTTGCGATCCATCCATTCGGCATAATCCTTGTAGGCCGGGTCGCTCAGCAGATGTTTTTCCTCGGTCTTCGCCCGCCAGTAATAGACGCCGCTGACCACCGCCATAAGTGCGGTGTTGCGAACAAAATCCGCCATGTTGCCGGATGTTGCCAGAAACGGCATGCTGGCCAGCCACCAATAGGCGTTTTTTGCGACATAGGCGGGGTGTTTGGTCCAGCTGTAGGGACCGTGGGTCAGGATGCCGCGATGGGTGAGATTGGAAAAGCGAAGGCCGAAGGCGACCGTTGCCCAGGCATAGACCGCGGTGAGGAAAACGAGGATTCCGCCCCAGATCCACAGGATAGTGGACCGGCCCTCGAACCAATAGGCCCAGTCGGCGGTGTTGACATGATAGTTGAGCGGCCCGCTGTCGCCCATCAATATGAACGGGGGATAGCAGACCAGTGCCGCCACCCAGCCCGCCAGATAGGGATTTGCGGTGCGGATATGCGCATCCAGGGGCTTCATCGTGAGCAGATAGCCGACCGTTGCAAACTGGACATCGACAACGAACATCGCGATGATCAGCCAGCGCGCAATCGCCACCGGATCGCCATTGAGCTCCGCGATATCCAGCCGAACGAGATCCCCGAACCCACTCGGCACGATGGACAGCATGAAGGCCAGAAAAAAGCCCTTCACCGCCCAGGCCCGCAGATGGTGGTAAATCTGTTCGGGCTCGAATTCACCCTTGCCGCCCGTCAGCAACTGGCCCAAATGCCAGGCGCCGTCACGCGGTTCGATGGTGAAGCGATCCATAAGCAGCACGTAGGGAATGGACAGCGCGAGCAGCCACGGGGCGCTCGCCGCCATCAGCTCCATGGAAAACTGATATTGCCCCGTCCAGTACCAGCGACCAACGCAATAGATGGTCGCGATGATGCCCCAGGTAGCCCAAAGACCGATGAGTTTCACCAGACTGATGTCGAATGTCTTCCTGAGCGGCTTGGGGTTCTGCCAGTCCATTCCGGTCGAAGGCCGCAAATGCACCTTGTCCATCAGCAGCGACCAGACCACCATCGGCAGCGCGCAGGCAAAACAGGCAGCGAGCGCCGAATAGGGCCCGTCCATCCCGTATTGCCGCGCAATCAGCACCCAGCAGGCCAGCCCGATCAGGCCCGCCACGCCGACGCCATGCGACACAGCCGAGCGGGGGCGCGGATCATCGCTTCTGGATGCATGTCCAAACATGGGCTCGTTCTAGCCAATAATGGTAAGCAAGCGGTGAACAGAGCGTGATCCGGAAAAATCGTCCGATTCGCCTAGGAAAATCGCCGCGGATCGCCTATATCCGCCGGTAAAGAGGGCGGAATCAACTCGATGACAGAAAACGGGAATCTTATGAAAAATATTGGTCTTTCGCTCACGATTGCGATCCTGATGGTAGCTTGCAGCAACGGCGGCGACGCGCAGGCAACGGGCAGCAGCACCGCAGCAACACAGTCCGAGAATGATATTTCGCCAATCGATCGCAAGCCTTTCAATACCAGCGCAATCGCGACTTTCAACGAACCATGGGCAATGACCTTCCTGCCCGATGGCCGTATGCTGGTCAGCGAAAAGGCCGGCAAGCTGCAGCTGGTCGGCGCCAAGGGTCAGAAAACCGAAATCGCTGGCGTACCCGAAGTCGATTATGGTGGTCAGGGCGGCTTTGGCGACATCGTCCTCGCGCCCGATTTTGCGACCAGCAACATGGTCTATCTCAGTTGGGTCGAGGCGGGCGAGGGTGATACCCGCGGCGCAATTGTTAGCCGAGCCCGGCTGGAGCTGAAGGGCCAGAAACCCGCTCTGAAAAATCTCCAGACGATCTGGACACAGAAGCCCAAGGTTACCGGCCGCGGCCATTATTCCCATCGCATCGTCTTTTCCCCCGATGGCGAATATCTGTTCATCGGCTCCGGCGACCGCCAGAAATTCGACCCGGCACAGGACATGACGGCCAATCTCGGCAAGATCGTAAGATTATATCCGGACGGCAGCGTTCCGAAGGACAATCCGTTTGTCGACAAGGAAGATGCGCTTCCCGAAATCTGGTCGCTGGGCCATCGCAATATATTGGGTCTGGCCTTTGATAGCGAAGGGCGTTTGTGGAACCAGGAAATGGGCCCGAAGGACGGCGACGAACTCAACCTCGTCCGGCGCGGTTCCAATTATGGCTATCCGATCGTTTCCGAAGGCGATCATTATGACGGCAAGAAAATTCCGAATCACGACACGCGTCCCGAATTCGAAGCACCGAAAGTCGCCTGGGTGCCGACGATAGCGCCGAGCGGTCTGATCATTTATTCAGGCGAGATGTTCCCGGCGTGGAAGGGCAGTGCCTTCATCGGCGGTCTTGCAAGTCAGGCCCTGATCCGGGTCAGTTTCGACGGGGATAGCGCCAAGGAAGCCGAGCGCTTCCTGATGGGCAACCGGATCCGTGAAGTCGAACAGGGGCCGGATGGTGCGATCTATGTTCTGGAAGACGGCGAGAGCGGCCGCATGCTCAAGTTGACGCCGGCCAAATAGGCTTTTCTCCCGGACCTATTGCGATGCGGTGGTGGTCGTTCCGGACAGGTCGCTGAGAAAACGGCGGACACGCTTGGCATTGGCGCCCAGATCATGGACACCGACACGGCTGACCGATCGCACGTCGATGATGCTGGCGGCGCCATCTTCCACCGGCCTGGCACGAACGACAATATCATCCTTGAACCGGAACAGGGAAACCGTATCGGTAGCTTCCAGGCGCCCCGCATCCGGGTCGACGCTGACGACCTCCCAACCGCGGTCCTTTGCCAGTCGCGCGGCTTTCTCGACTACCGTCGCGACCGGCTGATCTATGCGAACCGAGCGAATGTCCGGATAGGCACCCTGATGCAGCGTCGCCCAGCGCTGGCGCGGGTTCATTCCGCGCATCTGCTTGTCATCCACACCAGGAATATTGTCCCAATTGTCGTCGCGCAGTGACAGGGCGGAAAATTGCGGCGGATCGGCAAGGTCAGTCGTAATATCATGGATGGCCGGCAGGGTCAGAATCGCATTGACGTAGGGAATCATGAACGCCAGGAACACGAGCGATGCAACGAGGCCCAGTCCGGTCAGCGGCCAGCGGGTCTTGCGGCCCTTGCGCCGGTTCAGCACGATCAGGCCAATGGCAAGGAGCATGGTGAGCACCGCAACCAACAGGCTCCACGGTATCACGGCAATACCCGACTGCCAGCCCCACAATCCGATCCCGCTGCCCCAGGCGGCAAGGAAAAACGCGAGCGGGGCACCGACACCGAAAAACGCGATGAGCGCACCCCGCGGATCGTCCCGCAAATATGCCAGAGGGGCCGGCTTAACCCGGCCCTGTGTTGCGGGGGTGTCTTCGGCAGCCTGATTCTCGTTCTTCACGCGCATACTCCCTTAGCCTTTCGATCTTCTAGCCTGCGCTCCCCGATCTTGCAATTGCAACCTATCCGGCTCGACTTTTGCGTTGAAGCGGAGTAGCGCGCGCTTTTTCAGCCAATATGAGACCAACCAATTGACCAGCATCATTCCTCTTGCAGAAATTGATCCGCAACTCGTCGAAGCCCTGCTCGACTCTGCCTTCGGGCCGGACCGCCATGACCGCACCGCCTATCGGTTGCGTGAAGGCATGGCGATGCTCGAGGGCCTTTCGCTGGCCGCGATCGATGAAGAAAAACACGAACTGCTCGGCTCCATTCAGTGCTGGCCCGTCGCTCTGACCGATGAGGCGGGAAAGAAGCATCCGATGATCATGGTCGGTCCGGTGGCGGTCTACCCCGATTTCCAGGGCGAGGGTATCGGGCGTGCGATGATGGCGGCCCTGTTGAAGGAAATCCAGCCGGAAGACCCGCTGCCCCTGGTGATGATCGGCGACCCGGAATATTACGAGCGTTTCTTCGGATTTACCGCAGAGGGCACCGGGGGCTGGTCGCTGCCCGGGCCATGGGAGCCATCGCGGCTGCTGGTCCGCAGCAACCCCGCCTATCCCTTGCCGAAAACCGGCAAGCTCGGTCCCTGGACATAATAGCGAGTCTAAGGCTTTACAGAAATGGCGCCGGGCAATAGTCCGGTTGCATGCCCTATGTGCCGCCTCCCGAACTTGCGTCGCTTTCCATCGCGGAAATTGCCGAACTGGCCGCCGCGCAGAAGCTGCCCCCTGTCGATCAATGGGATCCTCAGGAGACCGGGGACAGCGAAATGCGAATCGCGGCCGACGGTACATGGTATCATCAGGGCGATCCGATCAGGCGTCCGGCCATGGTCCGCGCCTTTTCCAGCATCTTGCGGCGGGAATCGGACGACAGCTATGCGCTCGTCACTCCCTATCAAAAGCTGAGCATTCTGGTCGAAGACGCACCGTTCGTGGCGGTGGAACTGGAAAGCGAAGGCAGCGGCCCCGAACGGACGCTGGCCTTCCGGCTCAACACCGACCATCTGGTGGTTGCCGGCAGCGACCATCCGCTGCGCGTGGGCGCGGACCGGCCGCAGCCCTATCTGCAGGTCCGCGACGGTCTGGAAGCGGTGCTGGCGCGTCCGGTCTATTATCAGCTTGCGGAACTGATGCTGGAGGAGGGCACCGATCCCGTCGGCATCTGGTCGGCGGGCATATTCTTCCCGATGGCGAGCAACTGATGAGCTTGCGCGACCGGCTCGAAAAGGCGCTGGTCAGAGGGCATGAAAATGACCTCGACCATCTGCTCTATAACGAGCGCGACCATATCGATGACCTCAAGATTCTCCGCGATGCCGCGGTGCTGATCGCGGTCACCGACCGCCCCGATCCCGGCATCATCTTCGTTCAGCGTCCGAAATATATGCGCAACCATCCCGGGCAGGTCGCCTTTCCCGGCGGCAAGATCGATCCGACCGATCGCGACCCTATTGATGCGGCGCTGCGCGAGGCCCACGAGGAAGTCGCGCTCGATCGCGCTCATGTCGATATCATCGGCATGACCGATACGTTCCAGTCGGGCAGCGGCTACAATATCCAGCCGGTGCTGAGCGTGATCCCGCCGGACCTCCCCTTCGTTGCCGATCCCACCGAAGTGGAAAGCTGGTTCGAAGCGCCGCTCGATTTCCTTTTCGATCCCAGGAATCGCACGACCCACGAAGGTATCTGGAACGGGCGCAAGCGGCATTATTACGAAATCTACTGGCAGGATTATCGCATCTGGGGGATTACCGCCGGGATTTTGAACAATCTGGGAAAGAGGCTGGGCTGGGAAGCATGAAACTGCCGCGGTCAGACTGGACGGAACAACCCGGCCTCGCGAGTCTGATCGCGGCGCTGGGCGGCGAGGCGCGCTTTGTCGGCGGTGCCGTGCGCGACAGCCTGCTCGGAGTCGAGGTGAAGGACGTGGATATCGCCACGCCGCTGCTACCCGAGGAGGTAATGGACCGGCTGACGGCAGCCTCGATCAAGGCCATTCCCACCGGCATCGACCATGGCACGATTACCGCCATACTGCCCGGGGGACCGGTCGAGATCACGACGCTACGCCGTGATGTCTCCACCGACGGCCGGCGGGCCACGGTGGCATTCAGCGATGACTGGCGGGAGGATGCGGCGCGGCGCGATTTTACCATCAACGCCCTTTCTGCCGATCCCGAAACGCTGGATATTTTCGATTATTTCGGCGGCCTGGAGGATCTCGAACGTCGGCAGATTCGCTTCATCGGTTCGGCCGCGGCAAGGATTTCCGAAGATCATCTGCGGATCATGCGCTATTTTCGCTTTCTGGCCCGCTTCGGACTGCATGAGCTTGAAGCAGAAGCCTTCCAGGCGTGCGTTGACGCGGCGCCCAGGCTGGAGCAACTGTCGCGCGAAAGGGTTGCCGATGAGCTAATGAAATTGCTCGCGACCGACGATCCGCGGCTCGCGGTCGGCAAGATGCTGGACACGAGGATTTTTGACCATATCATCGCCGGGACAGACGAGCGGGCAGCAGCGCTGCTGGACCGGCTTGTCCCCCGCGAACAGGCCCACGCCATTGCGCCGGATGCCGTCCGGCGCCTGGTGGCGCTGTTTCCGAAGGATCCGGACGAAGCGGGCGCCATCGCCAAAAGCCTGAAGCTTTCGAAGAAGCTGCAGCGGGCGATTGCCCAGCGCCTGCCCGCGCAGGCCGATGGCGAGACGCCGGCAGACGCCGGTCCATTCCTGGACGAAAAGGATATCCGCGCGCTGGCCTATCGTACCGGCATGGATGCCGCCCGCGACATCGCCCTGCTTTTCGCCGACGATACCGCTTTGCCCGATCTGCTGGCCCGGCTCGAGGACTGGCAGCCACCGCGTTTTCCGCTGACCGGCGGCGATCTGATCGAGCGGGGCCTGAAGCCCGGCCCGATCGTCGCACGGACACTGGCCGGCATCGAGCAGGCATGGATCGCGGGCGGCTTTCCGGATGAAAAATGGCTGAGAGAATATGTCGACGGTCTTGATTTCAGCGGCGGGACATGAGCAAGGTCTGCCAGAGACAAGACCAGATTTGGCGGGCCAGGCACCCGGCCAGGCAATAAGAAGAGAGGCAAATGATGACAGAGGCTGCGGCAAAAAATGATCCGGTTGAAATGATGGCATCGCCGCGCGGCGACGACCCGACCCATTGCACCGCGGCGGACTATGACCGGCTCTACCGGGAAAGCATTGATGACCCGGACGGCTTCTGGTCCCGCCAGGCCGAACGGCTTGACTGGGAAAAGACCCCCGCCACCATAGCCAACTGGTCCTTCGATCCGGTGGCGATAAAATGGTACGAGGATGGCATGCTGAACATCTGCCACAACGCCGTCGACCGTCACGTCGCTGCCGGAAAAGGCGATGTCACCGCGCTGATTTTCGAACCCGACGATCCGCAATCGCCCGGCCGGACGATCAGCTATGCCACGCTGCAGGCCGAGGTCATCAAGATGGCCAACTGCCTGAAGAAAATGGGAGTCAGGAAAGGCGACCGCGTCACCATCTACATGCCGATGATCCCGGAAGGCGCCTTTGCCATGCTCGCCTGCTCCCGAATCGGCGCGATCCACAGCGTGGTGTTCGGCGGCTTTTCGCCCGACGCGCTCGCCGGCCGGATCGAGGATTGCGACAGCCGATTCGTGGTCTGCGCCGATGGCGGATGGCGCGGCGGCAAGCCGGTTCCGCTGAAGGCCAATGTCGATGCCGCGCTGGAAAAGGTTGCGGTCGATGCCGTGCTGGTGATCAACCATACGGACAGCGATATCGGGATGACCGAAGGGCGCGACCACTGGTATCACGAACTCGGGGCCGATGTGGCCGATGACTGCCCCTGCGAACCGATGAACGCCGAGGACCCGCTGTTCATTCTCTATACGTCCGGGTCGACCGGCAAGCCCAAGGGCGTGCTGCACACCACCGGCGGCTATGCCGTCTGGGTGGCAACCACCTTCCACTATGTGTTCGACTATCAGCCGGGCGAGGTCTTCTGGTGCTCGGCCGATATCGGCTGGGTCACCGGCCACAGCTATATCGTCTACGGGCCGCTGATCAACGGCGCCACCGAGATCATGTTCGAAGGCGTCCCCAACTATCCCGATCATGGCCGCTTCTGGGAAGTGGTGGAAAAGCACAAGGTCAATATCTTCTATACCGCCCCGACCGCGATCCGCGCCCTGATGCGCGAAGGCGACGGCCCGGTGAAGGCGCATGACCGCTCGTCGATCCGCCTGCTCGGTACGGTCGGTGAACCGATCAATCCGGAAGCCTGGCTCTGGTATTATAACGTCGTTGGCGATGGCAAATCGTCGATCATCGATACCTGGTGGCAGACCGAGACCGGCGGCGTGATGATCACCACCCTGCCCGGCGCGCATGGCATGAAACCGGGCAGCGCCGGCAAGCCCTTCTTCGGCGTCCAGCCGCAGCTGGTCGACGGCGACGGCAAGATACTCGAGGGCGCGACCGATGGCAATCTGTGCCTCACCGCGAGCTGGCCGGGCCAGGCACGCAGCGTCTACGGCGACCATGAGCGCTTCATCCAGACCTATTTTTCAACCTACAAGGGCAAATATTTCACCGGCGACGGCTGCAAGCGCGACGCCGACGATTATTACTGGATCACCGGCCGGGTCGACGATGTGATCAACGTCTCGGGCCACCGCATGGGCACGGCGGAGGTCGAAAGTGCCCTCGTCTCTCACCCCAAGGTCGCCGAGGCGGCGGTGGTCGGTTATCCCCACGATATCAAGGGACAGGGTATCTATTGCTATGTCACGCTGAACGCGGGCGAGCCATCGTCGGAGGAACTGGTCGCCGAGCTGCGGCTCCACGTCCGCAAGGAAATAGGACCTATTGCCACTCCGGACCATCTCCACCTGACGCCAGCGCTGCCGAAGACCCGCTCGGGCAAGATCATGCGGCGAATATTGCGCAAGATCGCCGAAAATGAACATCGCGCGCTAGGCGACACCTCAACGCTGGCCGATCCAAGCGTGGTCGATTCGCTGGTCGAGGGGCGGTTGAACAAGTAGCAGTGCTCCGCACTCGATGCGGAGTACGTTTGCCTGCGAAGGCAGGCATCCATCTCCCGTCGGTTCCGCTTGGCGCATCCGGGAGATAGGCCCCTGTCTTCGCAGGGGCACGCGGTTTCTCCTATCCCTCAAACCCTACAAAAACCGCTGCCTCGTCCACCGGCTTCCGCGTCGACACGACAGCGTTTGCCGGGAAACTCTCGTCCGGCCAGCCAAGCGCGATGCTCTTCATGATCACCTGATCGTCTGCAATCCCGGCATGTTCGCGGACCACGGGCGATTGCATGATGCCCTGGCTGTTGATCACCGTGCCAAGTCCCCGCGACCAGGCCGCGTTGACCAGAGCCGTCGCTACCGCGCCGCAATCGAACGGCGTGTCGTCGCTGCCGTCCACCGCGCGGTCATAGGTAATGATCACGCAAACCGGTGCATCAAATTGCCGGAATCCGCGCATCACCCAGTCCTGCCGCGCCTCCTTGTCGTCGCGCTCGATCCCCATCGCCGAGAACAGCTGCTTGGCCACGCCGATCTGCCGTTCGCGGTGCGGGCCTGCAAAGGCTGGCCCGGTGCGAAACTCGCGCGATTGCGGCACCCCGGCCAGCATTCGTTCGGTATTGCCGGCGCGGATTTTCTCCAGCGGCTCGCCGGTAATGACATAGAAACTCCACGGCTGCGTGTTCATCGAGGATGGCGCGCGCATCGCCAGTTCGAGAATCTCCTCGATCAGTTCTTTCGGCACGGGTTCCTGCTTGTATCCGCGGATGCTGCGACGACCGAGGACAACTTCATCAAACTGCATGAATGGCTCCATTTGCAAATATCCGTTGCTGGCTAGCGGACAAATGTCGCTGTGCAAAGCGCTCTATTTGGGTGCACCGCGCCGACAATCTGCTAAGCCCGGTCCATGAAAGACCATTTCGAACGCCACAAGCAACCCTGGACCAGCGAAGAGGTGCAGAAGCTGCACGCCTTTGCCAAAAAGGGCATGACGCTGAAAGCCATCGCCAAGGCGCTGACCCGCAGCGAGGAATCGATCCGCACCCGGTCGAAACAGGACAAGCTGAAAATCGCCAAGAAGCGCTGAGCGAGCAGCCGCCAAACCGGCCCGGCGAAAAGCGGGCTAGCCGCGCGGCACCCGGATCTTGTCGACCAGCCAGGCAATCTCCTTCGGTGGCGCGCTGGTATATTTGGCGACCACTATCGCCACCGCGAAATTCAGCAGCATCCCGATCACGCCGATCCCTTCCGGCGAAATCCCGAACAGCCAGTTGGCCGCGACATTGCTTTCCGGCGACCAGAGCTTGAACCAGCCGATATAGAGGAAGGTGAAGCTCAGCCCCGTCACCATCCCGGCAATCGCGCCCTCGCGGTTCATGCGCTTGGAGAAAATCCCCATGAAGATCGCCGGGAACAGCGAAGCGGCGGCCAGGCCAAAGGCAAAGGCGACCACCTGCGCGACCCAGCCGGGCGGATAGATGCCGAGATAGCCGGCCACAACGATCGCCGCGGTTGCCGCCAGCCGGGCGGCAAGCAATTCGCCCTTCTCGGTAATCTGCGGCCGGAAGGTACTCTTCAGCAGATCATGGCTGATCGACGAGCTGATCACCAGCAGCAGCCCCGCCGCCGTCGACAGCGCCGCAGCAAGACCACCCGCCGCGACCAGCGCAATCACCCAGCCGGGCAGATTGGCAATCTCGGGATTGGCCAGCACCATGATATCGCGGTCGACATAGACTTCATTGGCATTGTCGTCCGCCGTTTCATTGGTGACGACCCGCTCCCCGCTGGGACCAGTGCTTTCCGCGAACAAAGGCGCGCCCTGAAAAGGATCGCCCTTGCCCAGCTGCATCTTGCCATCACCATTCTTGTCGCGCCAGGCGATCAGATCATTGCTCTCCCAGTTCCTGAACCAGGCCGGCGCCTCAGCATAATCCGTGTCCTGCACGCTATCGATAAAGTTTAGCCGCGCAAAGGCCCCGACCGCGGGCGCAGTGGTATAGAGCAGGGCAATGAACACCAGCGCCCAGCCCGCCGACTTGCGCGCGTCCGATGCCTTGGGCACGGTGAAGAAGCGGACGATCACATGCGGCAGGCCCGCCGTCCCGACCATCAGCGCCAGGGTGATGCAGAAGACATCGATCATCGACTTCTCGCCGCTGGTATAGGCGGCAAAGCCCATGTCCTGGAGCACCAGGTCGAGCTTCTGCAGCACATAAAGCCCCGAGCCGTCATTGACCGTCGATCCCAGCCCCAGCTGCGGCACCGGATTGCCGGTGACCAGAAAGCTGATGAAGAAGGCCGGCACCATATAGGCGAAGATCAGCACGCAATATTGCGCCACCTGCGTATAGGTGATGCCCTTCATGCCTCCGAGCACGGCATAGACGAAGACGATCGCCATGCCGATGATCACGCCGAGATTGATCGGCACATCGAGAAAGCGGGAAAAGACGATACCGACCCCGCGCATCTGCCCGGCGATATAGGTGAAGCTGATGAAGATCAGGCAGATCACCGCGACCACCCGGGCGGCTTTCGAATAATAGCGCGTGCCGATGAAATCGGGGACCGTATATTGGCCGAATTTCCTCAGATAGGGCGCCAGCAGCAACGCCAGCATCACATAGCCGCCGGTCCAGCCCATCAGATAGACCGAGCCGTCATAGCCGGAAAAGGCGATGATCCCGGCCATTGAAATGAAGCTGGCCGCCGACATCCAGTCCGCTGCCGTGGCCATGCCGTTGACCACCGGATTCACCCCGCCGCCAGCCACGTAAAATTCCTTGGTCGTGCCCGCACGCGAGGCGATCGCGATGCCGATATAGAGCGCGAAGGACAGGCCGACGAAGAGATAGATAAGGGTCTGGGTCGCCATCAGCCGCGCTCAGTCATCGAGATCATATTGCCGCTCGATCTGCCGCATCCGGACGCTGTAGAAGATGATCAGCAGGATGAAGAAATAGATCGCTCCCTGCTGCGCGAACCAGAAACCCAGCGGATAGCCGCCGAGCGCAAATTGATCGAGAAAATCGCGGAAAATTATCCCCGCGCCAAAGGACACGACAAACCAGATCGTCATCAGCATCCACAGCAAGCGGATATTCTGAGACCAATAGGCTTTGGCATTCGCGCTGGTTTCCCCCGCGCCCTCCGGCTGGTCTGGACTGCTGTCGGACATCATGGCCTCCCCCGATTGCCTGCGTCGGCCAGACTAGGGGGCGCGGCCAGTCAGGGCAATCAAGATTTTATATGGCAATCCTCCAGCGGAGGAGGTGGTACACGATGCTGGATTTCTGAATGCCGGCTTCACCGGCAATTTTAGCAACGCCAAATCCGTCATCGCCAATCCGACGGGAAGCCTGCTCGGTCGCATCGATGATGGCGGTTCGGTTGACACCGGCTATGAGCGAACTGATATCGCAGTGTCGAGCAGCGCGATTCCAACGGAACCCGACATGGGCCCGGTGACGACAGCTGCGTTGTTGCTGACCAGTCGAGCGGTCCGGATAAAACGGCTCCGGGACAATCATTTGGAGATCGATGATGTTTCCTGGCATATCCTGCTGGAATTGATGGTTTCGATGGACGCGGGAAAGGCAGTCACCATGCATGATGCCGTTTCCTCGCTGAATGTCGCGCCGAACACGATGACCAGATATGTCGCCTATCTGGCCGGAATGGGACTGACCGACGAGGGTGCCTACGCAGTGAACAAGGGGTTGGGGCAATTGGCCTTGACGGCAACCGATTCTGATCTGGCTATTGATGTCCTGGAGGAAATCGCTCGTCAGCTGGTCCACGTGTCCAAGCGCCGGCTCCCCGGCATCTGACGACTTTCTTGCCGGGAATCTAGGCGGCCTTTGTCGCCCGGTCTGGTCTTTCGATCTCCGCAAGATCGCAAAGCTCCAAAATTGCTATATCGACATGGATTGCCGCGATATCTGCATTGATGGCATCGAGCTGGGCCAAAATCTGCTCGAGCTGATCAATCCGTTCGAGCAAGGACTCTGTATTGCCGCTCATGATTCAGACAGTTCTTTCTGGTATGCGTAGTGCGTCGCGACCCTCAAACGCGCAGTAGCCCGTTTCTCCCGGCCGTGTCAAACACTCGCTTGCAGTCCGCGAAGCTGAAACTATTTTTTGCGATTTGCCGAGAATTTCCTCGACGCGAACCCGGGCACCCATGAAATCGCTAGAGGCCGTTTCAGTCGAATTTTCCGCTCTTGGGAAATCCGGTAGGCGGCAACCGTCCCGCCGCACCGCGCGCGACCCGCCACATGGTCAGATCATTCTCGGTGCGCGTCCGTCCGGTATCACCGCCCATCGCCCAGCTCAGCCCTTCTTCCAGCCGGAATACGGTCGCATCACTAAGCCCGCCATCCTTGTAGCGTTGCAGCATCACCCCCTGCCCCTTGGACATTTCCGGCATTTCGGACAGCGAGAAGACCACCAGCTTGCGGTTCTCGCCAATCGCCGCGACATGGTCGGCGCCCTCGGGAACGGGACGGACGACCAGCAGCTTGGCATCGCCCTTGAGATTGGCGACCTGCCGGCCCTTCTTGGTCTCCGCCACGACATCGGCGATATTGCAGACAAAACCCCGTCCCCAGGTCGAGGCGATCAGCAGCTTGCCCTTCATGTCGGCGACCATCAGCGCGACCGGCTCTGCTCCGGCTTCCAGATCAACCATCGACCCGACCGGCTCGCCAAAGCCTCTTGCCCCGGGCAGCTTGTCAGCACCGATGGTGTAGAAGCGGCCATTGTCGCAGGCCATCAGCAGCTTGTCCGTGGTCTGCGCATGGAAGGCATAGCGTGGGCCGTCTCCTTCCTTGAACTTGAAGCTGTCGGGCTGCGACAGGTCGGCATGGCCCTTCATCGCCTTGATCCAGCCGCGCTTGGACATGATGACGGTGACTGGCTCCCTTTCGATAAAGGCTTCGAGCGAGATCTCCCGCGCCGGTGCCGCCTCGATCAGCATCGTGCGCCGCTTGCCGAGATCGGTATCTTCGGCATAGAGCTTGCGCAGATCCGCCAGATCCTTCTTCAGCCGGGTCTTCTGCCGCGCCGGACTGTCTATCAGTTTCTCCAGCGCTTCCCGTTCGGCGAGCAGCTTGTCCCGCTCGCTGCGCAGCTCCATTTCTTCCAGCTTGCGCAAGGAACGCAGGCGCATGTTGAGGATCGCTTCGGCCTGCCGGTCGGTCAGCTTGAACTCGTCCATCAGCATCGGCTTGGGTTCGTCATGGTTGCGGATTATCTCGATCACCCGGTCGAGATTGAGATAGGCAATGATATAGCCTTCGAGCAGTTCCAGCCGCGCGGCAATCTTGTCGAGCCTATGCTGCGAACGGCGGACCAGCACCTCGATCTGGTGGACGATCCAATGTTGCAGCACCTCGCCGATGCCCATCACCTTGGGCACGCGATCCTTGTCGAGCACGTTCATGTTGAGCGAGAAGCGGTTTTCCAGATCGGACATCCGGAACAGCGCGTTCATCAGATCCTCGGGATCGACCGCCCGGCTTTTCGGCTCCAGCACGATCCGCACCTGCTCGTCCGATTCATCGCGGATATCGGCAAGAATCGGTAGCTTCTTGTCGGCAATGATCTGGGCAATCTGCTCGATCAGCTTGCCCTTTTGCACCTGATAGGGAATCTCGGTGACGACAATCTGCCATGCCCCGCGTCCTTCCGCGTCTTCCTTCTCCCACTTGCAGCGCACCCGCATCGCGCCGCGGCCGCTTTCATAGGCAGCGTCAATGACGGATTTCGGATCGACCAGCGTTCCGCCGGTGGCTAGGTCCGGTCCCTTGATAATCTCCATGATCTCGGCATGTTCGGCCTTGGGGGAATCAATCAATAGCGTCACGGCATCGATGATTTCATGGACATTGTGCGACGGAATGCTGGTCGCCATGCCCACCGCAATGCCGCTCGCGCCATTGGCGAGCAGATTGGGAAACAGGCCGGGCATGACCTCCGGCTCTTCATCCTCGCCATTATAGGTCGGCTTGAAATCGACCGTGCCTTCGTCAAGGCCATGCATCAGCTCGATCGCGGTCCGCGTCAGCCGGGCTTCTGTGTAACGATAGGCCGCCGCATTATCGCCATCGATATTGCCGAAATTCCCCTGCCCGTCGACCAAAGGGTAGCGCAGCGAGAAGGTCTGGGCGAGCCGGACCATCGCGTCATAGACCGACTGGTCGCCATGCGGGTGATATTTGCCGATCACGTCACCGACCACGCGGGCGCATTTCTTGTACCCTTGCGACGGCTCCAGCTTGAGCAGCCGCATCGCCCAGAGCAGGCGGCGATGCACGGGCTTCAGACCATCGCGCAGGTCCGGCAGCGACCGGGCGGTGATCGTCGACATCGCGTAAATCAGATAGCGTTCGGACAGCGCCGCATCAAAGGGCGCTTCGACTATCGCATCAAATTCATCTTCGGGAGCCGCTTCCGGCGCATCGGTTACATCACTCATGCCGAAGGCGATAGCAGGGTGGATTCCCCGTTGGTAGGGGGAAAGTGGCTATATGATATTGAGATGCTGTTCCCCGGCGAAGGCCGGGGTCCATCTCGTGAACCTTCGGCAAGGCGCAAGAGAAATGAGCCACACAAACTTGCGTCCACGCGTTTAACCACTCAACCTGTCGAACCCTGCATCAGCAGATGGACCCCGGCCTGCGCCGGCGAACTAGCTTCGAACCGCCAGCTTCTCCTCGCTGCGATAATAGAGAAACGCGAACCACAGCGCGACCGCGCCGAGCAGATGCCAAGCCGCGTGGCCCTGCAACAGGCTGTCGGGTGCGCAAAGCTGGCCGCGCTGGTCGAGATTCCAGATGGTGAAGGCGGTGACATTGACGATCAGGCCGGCCACATAATAGCCGGTCCGGACCCTGGGGCGCAGCGGCCGGGCTAGCCAAAGCTCGAAGATGATCGCGGCCAGCAGCACCACGGCAAACAGCCAGCGGCGCACCTCGGGCAGCGCATAGAGGATCGCGACAAGCGCCGCACATAGGACCGCATAATAGACCATTGCCCGCCGGTCCGGAATATTCCGCCATTTCGCCACCGCGCTGACCAGAAAAAATCCGCTGATCAGATACATGCCGAGCACATCGAAAAACTGTCCCCAGAGCGTCAGCGTGGCGTGCAGCAACACCGATCCGATCCCGACAATGATCGCGGCGATTCCCAGAATATGGGCGGACAGCGGCGGAAAGGCGGACATCCAGTCGCGCGACCGCGCCTGGAGGATCATCAGCAGCCCGGCAAGGACAAAGCCGAAGGACGAAAGGCTGTTGGCCGGCTGCAACAGCAGCCCGCCTGCCCTTGGCATTTCGCAGAAACAGCGGGTCTCTGTGCAGCTTGCCGGAGCGAATCGCCCCCAGTCCGGTCCGACCAGCTGCAACAGGGCAACCGTGATCGCGGCCAGCAAAACGGTCAGCGCCGCCGCCGCTACCGGCTGACTGACCGAAATCGTCATGGCGCCAGCCATTCCGCCGGTAGCGCAAGTCCTTCGCGTTCATTGTCCCAGATGATGCTCATGATCCACCAGCGTCCCGAACAGTCGCTGCCGTCATTCCACAGATGCACCATATTCACCCCGCGGAACTGAATCTCCGGATGATCGGGGGTCTCCCGGGCCTCATAGCTGCTGAACACATGGGCGATTTGCCCGAAAACATCGGTCTTCCGGCCGATCTCGATCTCGTAAAAGCTTCGCCCCTCGAGGATCGGGATTGTCGCCTCGACAAATTCGTCATAGCTGAAGGTGAAGGCAATCGGCGCACCGTCCACGATCCGTGTCCGGGTAATCAGTGCACGCGGATGATAAATCTCCCGATCCCGATCCCAGTCCTGCCCGCCCGGCGGTCCCGAGATGCATTCATACAGCGTTTCCATGACTTGATCGATGGTTTCATATTTGGCCATGACAATCCACTTTCCTCCCTGGTTCCCATCATCACCATGAAACGGGATTGTTTGCGCCGCAAGGCGCTTTCGCATATAGCAGGGCTCGGTTGCCCCGATCCGTTCAATCCGCCATGATTCGAACTATCGGGGCATGATTTTTTGTCGCTCTTTGCGAAGTGGAACCATATCATGTCCCGTCGTCGCCAAATCTATGAAGGCAAGGCCAAGATTCTCTACGAGGGTCCGGAACCCGGCACGATTATCCAGTATTTCAAGGATGATGCCACCGCTTTCAACGCCGAGAAAAAGGGCACGATCAACGGCAAGGGCGTGATCAACAACCGCATCAGCGAGCATATATTCACCCTGCTCAATCACATTGGTATTCCCAGCCACTTCATCCGCCGGCTCAATATGCGCGAACAGCTGGTAAAGCAGGTCGAAATCGTCCCGATCGAAGTGATCGTGCGCAATGTCGCCGCCGGATCGCTGTCCAAGCGCCTCGGTATCGAGGAAGGCACGCCGCTGCCGCACACCCTGCTGGAATATTGTTACAAGGACGACGCGCTGGGCGATCCGCTGGTCGCGGAAGAACATATCGCCTGCTTCGGCTGGGCCAGCCAGGAGGAAATGCAGGATATTTCCGCCATGGCGATCCGGATCAACGATTTCCTCGCCGGGATGTTCGCCGGCATCGGCATCAAACTGATCGATTTCAAGCTGGAATTCGGCAGGGTTTTCGAGGGCGATTTTTCACGAATCATCCTTGCCGACGAGATCAGCCCGGACGGCTGCCGTCTCTGGGATATCGAGACCAACGAGAAACTCGACAAGGACCGGTTCCGCCGGGACCTAGGCGGAGAAGCCGAGGCATATCAGGAAGTCGCGCGGCGGCTCGGCCTGTTCCCGGAAGGCGTCAGCGAAGTGCTCGACCTCAATAGTGAACGAAAGAAGCGC
>Ga0209346_1000236_pt1 | contig 64582 bp, 52 predicted proteins | sample AutmiccommunBRH9_FD_187381 | JGI IMG/M metagenome (GOLD analysis project Ga0209346, IMG submission 187381) | Deep subsurface microbial communities from Mt. Terri, Switzerland - Autotrophic microbial communities BRH/9 (SPAdes) (version 2) | ecosystem: Environmental > Aquatic > Deep subsurface >...
CTTCAGCAAACTCAAGCACTTCCGAGCCGTTGCCACAAGATACGAGAAGCGAGATGACAATTATCTCGCCTCGGTCCAACTCGCCTCAATACGCATCTGGTTGCGTTTTAATGAGTCGGTGACCTAGGATGCCATGAGTGACAAGAACTGGTAGCCGGCATCCGCATTCCGTTGCTCGACACTTTGCCGGTAAAGTCTCAGGACATCCTCGCGGTGGCACAATTCGGTACCGGGGGTCATCACGGCGGCCGTACCGGCTGCCACGGCAAAGTGAAAAGCCTCGGCAATTTCTGTTCCCGAGGCCAGAGCAAATGTTATCGCCCCGACAAAACTGTCTCCTGCGCCTACGGTCGAACGAACGGTCGTTTGCGGCGCGGAGACATCGATGAGGGCTTTCGCGTTCGCCAGCAGGGCCCCGTCTTCGCCCATGGATACGACGATATTCTCCACCTTTCCCGTATGCACAAGCTGCAACGCTTCCTCGCCGGCGCTGTCGCGATCGAGCGAGCGTCCCACCAGCTGTTCCAGCTCGGCCAGATTGGGTTTGGCCAGGTAGATCCCGCCAGCACCGAGCGCCTCCTTCAGTGCAGGGCCGGAGCTGTCCAGAATCGTGCGCGCGCTCTTGCTGGCGGCGACCCGGGCAAGCCGGGCATAGATATCGTCTGGCGCATCCTTTGGAAGGCTGCCGCTGGCTACCATATAATCAAACGGCAGGCGCTCGACCATGTCCACAACCGCCTCCAGATCATCGACGGTCACCGCCGCGCTTTCGGGAACGAAGCGATATTCCCGTCCTTTCGCCTGTTCATGGACCGTATAGGAAAGCCGGGTTGCCGCGGAGGCCGCAACCCGGTGCTGTGTTATCGGCAGCCTATCGAGGCTGTCCGAGAGCAGCGCACCGGTCGCGCCGCCGGCAAGATAGACAAGGTCGGGCCGTCCGCCGAAGGTGCCGATCACGCGCGCGACATTGACGCCGCAGCCGCCCGGGTGATGGATCTGGTTGAATGTTCTGACCTTGACGGTTGGCTTGACGTGCTCGGCGTCACAGGAAACATCAATCGCCGGATTGAGAGAAATGCACAGTGCTGTTTGCATGTTCATCCATTCAGTTGGCCCAAGAACGAGCGGGGATAGCTAGCATTTTTGATCGCTGCGGCAAATAGGGCGTGGCACCTAGGTATTTTACCCTAGCGGTTCTGGGACTCTATCCGCCGGCAGGGTCTTTCGCGCCATTTCGGACAATCGTCGCCGCGAACCGGTATGGCGAACGGACCCAGGCGGGCATTTTCGACCAGTAAGAATTTTCCGCGGCACTGCTGTTGCTCGGCAGTGAAGAAACTCCACAGCAGACCGTACCGCAGATCGATCGACCCACCGCCTTGTCAAGGGGCGCTTTGTCAGGCGATCCGCACGAGAATATTCTTCTCGCTACCATCGAGCGGGAAGGCGACTTCCAGAGCCGTTTGCTTTTCGCCATCGATAACCAGTTCTGCCGGCAGATCCTGACCGTCATTCCGACGCTCGACCGTTATCCTTAGCGAACCTTTCGGCTGGCGATAAACTGCAGAAAAGCCGTCCCACTGGCGGGGTATCGCGGGGTTGACCAGAAGTTTCCCGTCGCGCAGTTCCAGTCCCAATATTTCCTCGACCCCCAACCGCCATGTCCATGCCGCAGCACCGGTATACCAGGTCCATCCGCCGCGCCCACCGTGGACTGCACCACCAGCTATGTCGGCGGCGACCGCATAAGGCTCGACCCGGTATTTCTCCGCCTGTTCGGCATCCCCGACCCGCTTGACCGGATTGAGCATATTGAAAATCTGCATGGCGCGATCAGGCCGGCCCGATCGGGCGAAGGCGATGCCCAGCCAGGTTGCGGCATGGGAATATTGGCCACCATTTTCCCTGATGCCGGGCGGGTAAGCCCTGATATAGCCAGGATCGCGAGGCGTCTTCTCGAACGGGGGCCAGAGCAGGCGCGCAATCTGGTCTGCCTCGTTCACCAGTTCATCCCAGGCCGCCTCCAATGCGGTTTCTGTCCGCGCGGCATCCCCGCCGGCAAATTGCGCCCATGACTGAGAGATGGAATCGATGCGGCATTCCAGGTTGTCCGAGGATCCCCAGGGGTGGCCCTCGTCATCATAGGCCCGGCGGTACCAGCCACCATCCCAGCCAGCCGCTTCGACATGGCCGAGCAGTTCACGGATGCGGCGGGACCAGTCCTCGGCAATCCGGGCATGGCCGGTACGATCAGCCAGGCTTGCAAAGGCACGAGCCGTCACGATGACGAACCAGGCCAGCCAGACACTCTCGCCCTCTCCCTTTCGTCCGACCCGGTCCATGCCGTCATTCCAGTCCCCGGTTCCGATGAGGGGAAGATCGTGGCGTCCGCGAGTCAGGCCTTTCTCCAGCGCCCGCTGACAATGATCGATCAACGCCTGACCAGTATCGCTGCTTTCGAAACCGGCATAGCGGTCTTCCTCGTCCTGAGCGAGCGGCGGCGCCCGCAGAAACGGGACCTCTTCCTGCAGGATCGACTCATCCCCCGTGACCTCCACATAACGCCAAACAGCATAAGGCAGCCACAGCAGATCGTCAGAACAGCGGGTCCGCACGCCCTTGTCGGATGGTGGATGCCACCAGTGCAGAACATCGCCCTCCTCAAACTGGTGCGCAGCACAGTCGAGAATATGCGCCCGCACCCGGCCTGGATCATTGTGCAGAAAGGCCATCATATCCTGCAACTGGTCACGATATCCGATCGCTCCGCTCGCCTGGTAAAATCCTGCCCGAGCAAGGATTCGCGACGCCATCGACTGGTAAAGCAGCCAGCGATTGATCATGATGTCGAAGGCCGGATCGGGCGTTTGTACCTCGACCGCCCCGAGCAGATCATCCCAGTGTCGGCCCAGCTTCTCGAACGCAGGACCGACAGCGGCCGAGTCCTTCCATTTTGCGATCACCGTTCTTGCATGCGATTCATCCTGTCCCTGGCCGAGCAGAAAACAGACTTCTGCGGTTCCGCCCGGATCCAGATCCAGATGCACCTGATAGGCGCCGCAGGGATCGCAGCCCGCTTCCGCAAGTCCCTCCAGCCCCCAGCGGTGCAGACCGGCCGGACTTTCAAGATTGCCCTCGCGGCCCAGAAATTCCCGACGACTGGTAGTGAATGCATGCAGCGGCCGGTCTGCGGTGAGGAAAGCCGTCCGCTGGGCAAAATCGGGATTCCAGAAGTTCCGGGCGAATATCGCCTGCTGATCTCGCTCGTATGAACAGAAAACCGTCGGTCGCGATATACTGCGCAGCGATCCCAGCAGCCAGTCCGCATAGTAGGTGGCCGTGATCCGGCGATGGCGCTGGCTATGATTGGTAAGGCGGAGCCGGATGATCTTGACCGGATCGTCAACCGGCACAAATATCCGAAGATCCTGCTCCATCCCGTGCGATATTTTCCGCCAGTCGGTGTAGCCCGCGCCATGCCTGATTTCACAGGCGGATTCGCGTCCGGCAGGACCGGGTGTTGGCGTCCATATCTCTGCGGTTTCTTCATCGCGCAAATAGAGCGCCTCACCCGGTTCGTCGATAACCGCATCATTGGTCCACGGCGTTATCCGGTTCTCGCCACTATTCTGTGCCCAGCTGAAGCCGCCGCCGGCTTCCGTCACCACAGATCCAAAGCCATCATTTGCCAATATGTTGACCCAGGGGGCAGGTGTGGTCTGGTCCGGTTGGAGAAAGATAACATATTCCCGGCCGCCCGGCGCAAAACCGCCCAGCCCATTGTCGCACAACAGATTATCGGAACGGACCAGTTCCGGGATGCCGACTTCTTCTGTCGGTCGGCTCGCCGGTTCGAAATGCGGCAGCACCGGACGCGGCCTGAACGCCCTTGCCAACTGTTCGTCGAGGCCATTCTGGCCGTCTTCGATGACGATCCGGGAAACCGCTTCGAGCAGCCGCACCTGGTCAGGTCCGATCTGGTCGGCAAACAACAGATGGATACCGCCGTTGCGGCCAAGCATCCACTGCGCCTTCACTTCCTGCAGCAGGTCCATCAAATCATCCCTGACCGGTTCGATATAGCCTGATGCGACCGACTGCAGGATGACCAGATCGACCTCCAGTCCCTGCCTGCGCCACAGTTGATGTGCGCGGATCAAATCCGCCAGGATCGAGTCCGGCAATTGGCGCGTCCGCAGCGTCAGAATGGGATGGTCGCCAGAAAGCGCCATGCCCCAGAGGCTGGGTTGACCGAGGCGATTGGCCTCCTTCGCGCGGGGTTCTCCCCGCAAATCTCCATGCGGATAGAGCATGAGCGAGCCCAACGCCTGAAACTGCTGGTGCTGGCGCGGCCGCAACCCGAGTTTGTCGTTTTCGCGCGCCGCCGCCGAGGAAGCGTCGTTGATGGCCCAGTCTATAGACGGCAGACTGGTGTGGCGCTCGGCGATTTCAAGTGCCGCTTCCCGGGATAGCGCTGCAACCGTGACAAAGCACAGTTCCTCCTGCCCAAAGGGTTCCAGTTCGAGGGTCGCCTGCAGAGACATTATCGGATCGAGCGTCCATCCCGTGGTTTTCGACAATTTGTGCAGAGCCCCAGAGGGCCGCCGTGTCGTTCCGTTGCGCCCGACGAATCGCCGACGGTCCGACTCATGCCCTGCCAGCAAAGATTGGCCATCTTCGGCGACCAGAAAGTGAAGCAAAACCGGTGGCGTATCGTTCGCGCTTCGGGGCCGGCGGGTAAACAGCTGTCCACCGATTGAGGGAATGAATTTGCAGCCGACAAACAGCTTGCTGAAGGCTGGGTGTCGCTCGTCCTCGAGCGGGCGGGCGAGCACGACTTCGCCGTAGCTGGTAATCCTCAGACTGCGCGAGCGATCCCCGAGATTGTGGATGGTGACACGGCGGATATCAATGTCATCACCGGCAGCAACCACGGCTTCCATGCGCACGCTGATAGCATGATCGCGCCGATGAAATTCTGCCATGTGGCTGTGAAATGTGACGTCATACTGATCCGGGACCTGCCCGGTCGGCTGACGGGTCGCGGACCAGAGATGTCCGTCTTCTTCATCGTGCAGGTAAATCCACAAGCCGCTGGCATCGCGCACCGGATCGGGGACAAATCGGGTTAGCGCCTTGTGCCGCCAATTCAGGCCGCCGCCTCCTCCCGTCGAGATGGAGGACGACAGGCTGCCATTGCCCAGCAATTGTGCCTGCGGGCTGCTGGTCTGCAGCGGCGGCTGCCATTTCTGCGAGGCGGGGGTGGTGCTTGGCCGACGGCTGGCCAGGTCCACGGCTTCCAGCCGTTCGACCTCGGACGGCAGCTCTTGCGGAACCCGCTCGTTCAGCAGCAGGGAAACCGACTTTACCCGCGCGTCTCGCGCAAAACGGCTGACCAGTATGTCGTCGCACAAGCTGTTGCCAATTGCGCATATGATCATGCCCTGATGATGCGCCATATAGGCGTTGACCGGGATGACCCTGGCGCCGGCTTCCTGGCGTTCCGGCGTATAGTCTGCTGCTTCCAGCAGGCCATGAAGACCGGAATAGCCGAGTTTGACGAGTGCTTTCAGATTGTCGGCTGCCTCTGAAGGCAAGACCTGGAGCGCAAGCGCCGACGCATAGGGCGCGATCACCACGTCTTTGGCCAGTCCACGACGCAGGCCGAGACCGGGCACACCAAAAGCCTGATATTGATATCGATGTTCAGGGTCCCGTGCCGCATAGGCCGATTCCGATACGCCCCATGGGATGCCTTCCTGGCGCCCATGTTTCCGCTGCATTTCCACGGCAATCTTCTCGCTTTCGTGGAGCAGTGTCTGCGGACCGCTCAGCATCAGGAGGCGCGGCATCAGATATTCGAACATCGAGCCATTCCAGGAAATCAGCGCGAGACCGTTGTCGCAGCGCATCACCGGGCGGCCGAGATGGAACCAGTGTTCCATCGGCACATCCTGATGGGCAATGGCGAGATAGCTGGCGAGCCTGGCTTCGCTGGCGAGCAGGTCATAATGATGGGGGTCCAGCCGGTCGGCGCTGACATTATAGCCGATATGAAACAGGCGACGCTCCCGGTCATAATAATTGGAAAACTCCATCCGCTCCACATATTGGGCGGTCTTCCCTGCCAGTTCCCGGAGATTTCGTGTCAATTTTCCGTGATTTTGCCGCCCGGTTTCCACCGCATTGGCAAGCGACTGAAACCAGCGGTTCTGATCCGGATGTTCGTCTGCTGCCTTTTGAATTGCGAGCAGCGCCTGGTCGACGTCCCGGTCGCTCTCCGGGCGCTGCAGCTGTCCGGCAAGATCAGCGAACCATTCATCAAACTCCGACGGAATTTCATCTAGCGCCAGCCAGGGAGCGAGCTTTTCGATGTCATGTACCATGGTCAGCAGCTGATGCCGGAGACGATCGAACCAATTGTGCAGTTCGCGCAGATCAGCGGTCGAAATCGCGTCTGGCTGTGCTGCCAATTGCGCGATCGCATGCTGGAAAACGGGCAGCCAACTCTCGATCATTCCTTCCAGCATGTCATGCCATCGCCGCGGATGATCCGACAAACCATCAAGCCTGTCCTGCAACACGCCGAGCTGTGCCTGCAAATCGTCTGAATTGCCAGGAATGCGGCCTAGAGTTTCGACCAAAAGCCGACAGAGATCCTCCAGCCCCCGCCACCGCTGTGATTCAACCGCCGGAGCGTCTGCGACTTCCTCCAGAAAGGCCGTATAGGCAATCAGAGATCCTGCCAGATTTCCGCTGTCCACCACCGAGACATATTGGGGCTCCAGTGGCTGCAAGCTGAGTGTATCGTACCAGTTGAGAAAATGACCCTGATGCATTTGCAACCGGTCGAGCGTGGCATAGGTGTTGCCGGTGCGAGCCGCCAGCTCTTCCGCTCCCAGATAGCCGAAATCCCATGCGCTGGCGCTGGACAGCAGCATCATCCCGATATTGGTCGGGGACGTGCGATGGGCGGTTTCAGGATAGGGCTCGCCCTGATAATTGTCAGGGGGCAGCCAGTTGTCCTGCGGACCGGCGAAGCTCTCAAAATAGAGCCATGTCCTGCGCGCCAGGCTGCGCAGGAAGAGTTTGTCCTGCTCCCTCAATGGTTTGACGGGCTTGTAGCGCGGACGGTCAAGCAGGAGCGTGATTTCAGGTGCCACCAACCACAGTAGCAAAAGCGGGAGCGCAGCAGGCAAGGCCACAGGATTGAAAAGCTGAAGGGCGACCCCAAGCGCAAGCGCCGTTGCTGGTGCCGTCCACATTGCTCTCCAGATTGCGCTACGGGAGTGGTGAATGCGATACAGCGCCGACACCTGGGCTGCCGTTGTCCACTGCAGCATATTCCGTTTCGAGATCAGCGTGCGCCAGAGTGTCGCGGCGATCGCATGAACCGTAATCGCTGCTTCAAACGGAAGATAGGCAATCGCCAGAAACCAGCGACCGGCCTGGTCGACCAGCTGCGCGAAAAGACCACGTACCGCGCCGCGCCTGCGCCCCTGAGCCAGACCCGTGACGAGATCGGTAAAAATCTGGCCGCCATGGGCAAATATTGCAAGCAGCGTCCAGAACCAGGGGCTACCCGGCAGGAACATCCACCCGACGACAAGCATCAGTACCAGCGATGGTGCAACCAGACTGCGCCGCAGATTGTCGACAATCATCCATTTGCTGAGCGTTGAGAGCTTGTTCCGCCGCTTTTCCCCGTCTGTTTCGCGTATGCGCCCGCGCAGCCAGGGCAATAGCTGCCAGTCGCCGCGAACCCAGCGGTGCCAGCGTTTTACATATTCGAGATAGGTGCCGGGGAACCCCTCATAGAGCACAATATCGGAAGCGAGCGCCGCCCGGCCCAGCGCCCCTTCCAGCAAATCATGGCTCAATATCGTATTTTCGGCAACCCGTCCGTCGATGCAGCGATGGAATGCTGCGACATCATAAATGCCCTTGCCGATAAAAATGCCGTCGCCGAACAGATCCTGATACACGTTGGAAACGGCGCGGCTGTAAATATCGATTGCCGTATCGCCAGCAAAAAAGCGTGTGAAAAATGTCCGGCCGACGCCCTGCGGCGCCATTTCGACCCTTGGTTGCAGAATCGAATAGCCGGAAACAATGTCGCCAGTGACGGGATCAAAACGAGCAATATTGTGAGGGTGGGCCAGTGTCCCGGCCAGCTTCCGTACCGATCCGGCCGGCAAGATGGTATCGACATCCACTGTGATTACAAATCTTGTCTCCGCAAGTGCCTGATGGTTTCCCTCGTGAACGGTAAAGGCCTGATCCTTTCCTTCGACAAGCAGTCGATTGAATTGCTCCAGTTTCCCTCTTTTCCTTTCCCAGGCCATCCAGCAGCCTTCCGCTTCGTTATAGCAGCGCGAACGGAGCAACAGATGAAAAGGGCCCGCCTCTTCTTTCCCGTGCCGCTTGTTGAGCGCGCGGAATTGCTCGACCAGCCGTGCCGCAATTTCATCATCAGCTGACAAGTGTTCAGCCGGCGCGTCCGCCAGATCGGCGAGCAGTGCTACCTGGAGCAACGGATCGACATTGGACAGCCAGTGGGCTTCGCACTGCTGGACGAGGTCCGGAATCTCTTTCGGATTCCCGACAAGGGCAGGTATCACGACGATCGTCTTGCAGCCGGATGGGAGACCTTCTGAAAAATCCATTTTTGGCAATGTTTTGGGCGGAACAATCATGGTCGCCAGGCGCTGGACAATCGAGATCGAGAGGGTCGACGCCGGTATCAGCATGATCAGAAGTGACCCAATCCAGTCAATCGGCGCAGCTGCGATATACCACAAGTAGAGAGCAGGTATGGCGAATGCACCGATCCAAAAAAATATCTGAGTGAATGCATATAATCGTCCGGCATGGTCGAATGCGAGGCGTCTCAGTCGAAGGTCGAGCGGGACCGCCAACCCCTCTTCCTTTTCAAAAATCCTTCTGCCTGTTCCAACCAGCCAATAGCCGACATGGTCTTCCCCCTGGCCGCGAGGTGCAGCAGATGCTCGCTCCACAATTCTTGCAGCGAGATCCACTTCACTGATGGTTGAATAGGTCGCAAGATTTTCAATAGCCCGCCGATATCGGTCGCGCGTTTCAAAATCCATTTGCGCATAATGTCCGGAAGGGTCTTGTCCGAGAATAGCCTCAACCCCGCTCGTCTGGTCGAAAAAATCCTCCCACGAAATCGCGGCGATTAGCGAAAGATTGGCTATCGACCGGGCAACGCGTTCGGTGTTGTCCAGCGAATGGGCAGCCCTTGCTTCGACCGTAGGGACGAACGGGCGCTTGATTCCGTCGTGCAAGATCGAACCGAGCGACGAAACCAGGATTTCCAGACAGGCTATTCGCAACATCGTCGGAAAAGCCCAGAGCTCTGCGATGGTAAGCGGGCTGCCTCGCTGATAGGCACAAATATACTGGATCGCCGCAGGCAGGGTTATCTGTAAATGTGTCGCTTTCAGCAGGGCATGAGCAAGGGCAAATACCCGGGGGAATCCCGATGGCGGATCCCCCTCCAGTGCGGGCAATTTTTCATAGAAGCTGGCTGGCAGATCCTCCTTGATCTGGCGAATGGCCCGGTAAACCTGATAGTCATTGTCGAGCAACCATTCGGCAGCTTTCCCGGCCTCTGCCGGCGCATCTGTGCAGGATTTGCGAGCCTTGTTCAGCCAATCGACGGCCTGGTCAATATGACGCCAGGCAGGAACGGGCTCTGGAGCAAGAGCTGACAGCTGGTGATGACAGTGCAGATCCGCTGCAGCCCGCTCCAGGATATTGGCCTCATCCCTGTTGGGATGCGGCGGACCCGGCCCATCTGGATCGACGATATTTAGATCCTTGATACCGGCTTCAGACCTGGTTTTGCGCCCAGAAACCTCCGTCACGGCTCAGTGCGCCGGCTCCCAGAACATTCGCGGACCATAGCGTGGCTCCGCCCTTGCCGAATGATCTGCCACCCGCGACATTTGCTGGCGAATAAGCAGCAACGGCCATTTGGTGTGGCCCGCAACATGTCTGGCGACACTGCCGCAGGGCAAGTCGTGGATGGCGCCTTTCCCTCTTGCTGACATCACGATCAGATTAGCCTCATAACGGCCTGCAAGTCCAAGCAAGCGTTCGCGGACGTCGCCTTCCCTCTCCAAAATCGATCGCACGGTGATATCGCCGCTGCCCAAACGGGACCGCAGCCGGTCAAGATAGGCTCTTGCATTTTTCTCGTTGAATCGATTGAGCTTGCCGACAAAATCGCTGGCCTCGGCATCATCCAGTTCGGTGGTGACGATTTCAGGCTTTGGCAGCACATGAGCAAGGAGCAGTTCGGCTCCATGCTTGCGAGCAATGCGCATCGCAAAGGGCAGCACGCTCTCTGCTCGCCACGATCCATCGAGTGGAACCAGAAGGCGCTGATAGACAATCTCCTCGTCACCGCTTCCTTCCGGCGGAATCAGGAGGAGCGAGGCGTCGGTGCGATCCAGCACCATCTGGGCGGTTCTGCCCAGCGCCTGACTCTTGTTTGATAGTCTTGATCCATTGTTTTCCAGCCCGCACCGCGTTGTCATGGCGATCAGATTGTCTGCATTTTCGCCCGCCCAGCGAGAAATTTCCTCGCCGGCGACCCCGTTGAGCAAGAGCTGCTCCTGCAGGACAAATGCGCTGTTTGCGGGTTTCACCATACGAGACAGACAATCCTGCGCTTCGCGCATCTTGATCTGCCATCCTATCGGATCACTGGGATTGATGTCGGCGGCCCAACCCTGCAGAACATGGGCCGGCTTGACCGGGATATCGAGACCCCTGGCCACCGCCATGGCATGACGGAATACACAGGATGCATCAGGAGAATTGTCCATGCATGCAACCGTGCTTCTGAAGGCCGCCCCACCCTGTTTACTGGCGTTGGGACGGGCAGCAGAGCGAGCCGGTTTCGGTTTAAGCTTCGGAATGGGGCTTTGAAATGGCGGCTGAATAGTCGGCGACTTGGGTTGCATTTTTTCGGTCCTTCCAGATCTACAACGATCCCCCATTCTCGCCATATCGATTCGTCGCGGTGGCCGAATTGACCATGATCAATGGGCACCATATTTTTCTCCGGAAATCTGGTGTTTGTGAGAATCTCATGGGCGTTAGGGACTCGGGCTATTTGCAAAATTACCCAGTCGTTTCCGATCAACAATCTTGAGTATCTGTCCGCTGCCGCTGCGAGCCCTGGCAGCTATAATTCCATCATCCCGCAATTTTTTCATTATCCGGCTGCAAGTCTCCGGAGCGATTTCAAGATAATTGGCGATATCCCTTTGGGTCATCGGCAAATCAATGGTCAGGCTCTCGGTCCCGGGGCCTTTTCTTTGCTGCGAGATTTGCCCGAGCAGAAATGTGGCCAGTTTCGGCAATGGGCTTCGCAGTGCAAGCATGGCAATATGATCATGCATCATTTCTTCCTGGGCATCGATCCACCCAAGAAGCTTTTCGCGGGCAGAACGGTCCTGGAGCAATTGCCTGTAAAATACCGTCCAGCGGACCAGCCGCAACCGGGTAGGTGTCAGGGTTTCTGCAGCATAGCGATATTCCTTTCCCCCCGAGAGACCGACAAGTTTTCCCGATGTCGGAAAACCGAGAATTATTTGCCGTCCGTCTTCCGTGACCTGGGACAGTTTCAACGTGCCGCTGATAATCTCGAACAGACATTCCGGCTTGCCGCCTTGCCGGAAAATGGTCTGACCCGCTGCGACATCGCGGTCTATCCAATTGCGAGCATCCAGAGGCCATTGAAGAAGATCGGATGAGCCATCGACCCACTTGTCGAAGAGCATCATCTGGCCGGAGCAGGCCGTCCCTGATTTCGGTTTCCTGGCCATCGCACTCATTCAGCCACCGGATGCCAGGGTGCGTCGAGTGTCGAGCGACGGCTTGCCCGGTTTCTCGGCATTTGTCTCCATCGTGGTCAGCCGCTGCATTACCCCGACTACGCTGTCAGGACTGAGGCTGATGCTGTCGATCTGCCTGGCCACCAGCCAGTTTGCAAAACCCGGACGATCGGACGGGGCCTGACCGCAAATACCGCATTTCAATCCGTGGCGATGCGCCCCCGCTATGGCTTGCTCGATCATGGCCAAAACTGCCGGATCCTCTTCCTCAAAATCGGCAGCAAGTATTTCGGAATCCCGGTCCACGCCCAAGACCAGTTGAGTCAGGTCATTGGATCCAATCGAAAACCCGTCAAACAACTGGGCGAATTCATCAATCAGCACGACATTGCTGGGAATTTCACACATGATGTATATCTCAAGCCCGTTGCGGCCACGCTCCAGGCCGTTCTGTGCCATTACATGCAATACCCGCTTTGCTTCTTCAATCCTCCGGCAAAATGGAATCATGACAATGACGTTCGACAATCCCATGTCGTCGCGTACCCGCTGCAACGCCTGGCATTCGAGGGCAAAGGCATCCTGATAGGCGGGATGGACGTAGCGGGAGGCACCCCGGAACCCGATCATGGGGTTGTTCTCGGTCTGCTCGAAATCGCGCCCGCCGAGCAACGAGGCATATTCATTCGACTTGAAATCAGACGTCCGTACTATGACCGGACGGGGATAAAAGGCGGCTGCAATGGTGGCGACCCCTTCGGCCAGACGCGTGACAAAATAATCTGCCCCGCTTTCGTAGCCCGATGTCAGTTTCTCGATTTTCTTGCGAATCCGGCGATCGCTTATCTGATTCGGAGTCAGCAATGCCATCGGATGCGCCTTGATTTCATTGGCGATGATAAATTCGATGCGCGCCAGCCCGACACCCGCAACCGGCAAGGCAGCAACGCGGAAAGCTGCACTGGGATTGGCGATGTTGACCATCAGGTCGGTTCTGGTCTTCTCCAGCTTGCCGATATCGATTGTGCGCACGGAATGAGGGACGATCCCTTTCAATATCCTGCCGGTCATGCCCTGCGAACAATCGACGGTGACGTCCTGCCCGGTCTTCAGCAGGCGCGTTGCACCTGCTGCGCCCACGATCACCGGGATGCCCTGTTCGCGCGCGACGATAGCGGCATGGCATGTCCGTCCGCCATGCTCGGTAATGATGGCCGACGATCTTTTCATTGCCGGTTCCCAGTCGGGCGTAGTCGTCGTGGCCACGAGTATGTCTCCCGTCTCGACCCTGTCCAGTTCGCTGCTATCCTTTACCAACCGGACCGGCCCGCTGCCGATGCGATCGCCGACCGCCTGTCCTTCGAGAATCACCTCGCCGTCACCGTCCAGTTGATATTGCGTCAAAAGACCAGAATCGAGAGGAGCGTGAATCGTTTCCGGACGGGCTTGCACGATATATAGCGCTCCGCCGGGGCCGTCTTTTGCCCATTCGATGTCCATCGGCGTCGGCCGGCCGTTCCGCTCGCTGTAATGCCTTTCAATAGCTATCGCCTGCTCTGCGAGCCGGATAATTTCATCATCGGAAAGACACGGTTTCGCCTGGTCAGACCGGTGAACCTTTCGCCAGACGGTTGGTTCGTCCGCGCGAGCCGCAGCATAGACCAGCTTGACCTCCTTGCTGCCAATATGGTGCCGCAGAACATATTCATGGCCCAGTTTCAGGGTCGGCTTGTGCACCAGAAACTCGTCCGGGTCTGCGATACCCTGAACGATTGCCTCGCCCAGTCCCCAGACCCCGGTTATCATCACGATGTCGCGATTCCCGCTTTCTGTATCCAGGGTAAAAATGACCCCGGATGATGCCCGATCGGCCCGGATCATGCGCTGCACACCGACCGAAAGGGCAACGTCCCCATGTTCAAACCCCTTGGTAATACGGTAGGAAATTGCACGCTGGGTGAACAGCGAGGCAAAGCACTTGCGGACAGCTTCGACCAGATCCTGGACACCATGAACATTCAGGAATGTCTCGTGCTGGCCGGCAAAGGATGCACCGGGCAGATCCTCGGCAGTGGCGCTGCTGCGTACGGCGACGGCGACATTGCGACCGTGTTCCTGACTGAGCTTTTGGTAAGCCTCACGGATTTCCGTTTCCAGATGTGGGGGCAGGGATGCCGTCGCGATCATTTCGCGAAGCCGCTCGGACATTCTGGCTGCCGCTTCCATATCGGACCAGTCCGTTTTCGCCAGAATTTGCTCCATACCGGGCCAGAGCGCATTGCTTTCCAAGAGATCACGATAGGCAGTCGCGGTGATGGCAAAGCCCTCAGCGACCCTGATATCCGTGGACAGCGATCCCGCCAGTTCGCCAAGCGAGGCATTCTTGCCACCCACAACAGCTATATCGTCAAGCGTCAGGCTATCCAGCCACCGTATATAATTTTTCTCGACCATGCGGTTTTGCCTCGGATAACCCCGATCTCAAAAATCGATTCGTCATTGATCGGGATCAATACATGCATCACTGGCATCAACCGCCGGTCACTGTCTTTACGTAATGTCTCGGAGCACCGGTCGTCAGCGACAACCCCCCGATGATAAGGAGCATTACGGATTTTCGGGCGACACGATCCGAAGCAGCATGAGGGCAAGATGCAAGAGAGACGGGAACGATATCGTGCAATGCAGCTGGATGGCCCTGGTGAGTTGCTTCATGCGGTCGAGCGAGCCATGCCCGTACCGGATGCCAACGAAATATTGATCAAGATTCTCGCCTGCGGGGTGTGCCGCACCGACCTTCATATCGCCGACGGCGAGATAGCAGACGCCCGCTATCCGGTCGTACCGGGTCACGAGATCGTGGGCCGCGTTGTCCAAATTGCCAATAACGTGTCGGGCTTCCACATCGGTGACCGGGTCGGGGTCCCCTGGCTCGGTTCCAGCTGCGGCAAGTGCAGCCACTGTCTGGCCGGCCGCGAAAATCTCTGCGACGATCCCGAATTTACCGGGTGCACCCGGGATGGCGGATATGCCAGTCATGCCATCGCGAGCGCCCAATATTGTTTCGCGATCCCGAAGCGCTTTTCCCATGCCGAAGCCGCACCGTTGCTCTGTGCCGGCCTGATCGGTTGGCGCTCCCTGAGACTGGCCGGTCCAGCCCGGACGCTGGGATTTTACGGTTTCGGTGCCGCTGCTCACATTCTTGCGCAAATAGCGCAATGGCAGGGACGGGAGATCTACGCCTTCACCAGAGCAGGCGACCTGTCCGGTCAAGCGTTTGCGCGAGAACTCGGCTGCATATGGGCGGGCGGTTCGGATGAACCGGCACCCGTCGCGCTTGATGCCGCCATTATTTTCGCACCGGTCGGTCCGCTCGTTCCGGCAGCGCTCCGCTCGGTCCGCAAGGGCGGGCGGGTGATTTGCGCGGGCATCCACATGAGCGACATCCCGCAATTCCCCTATGCCGACCTCTGGGGTGAACGGGCGATCATGTCGGTCGCGAATCTGACTCGGGCGGACGGCACGGAGTTTCTTGCCGCCGCCGATAGCTCGGGCATCAGTCCCAGGGTGGAAAGATTTCCTCTGGATGAGGCCCATGCAGTGCTTGAGAAACTTCGCAGTGGTGCCTTGCAGGGGGCTGCGGTGCTGATACCGGATTACACGATTACAGGGTCTAAATCGAACCGAGATACATGATATAGGCGTTCAATATATAGATCGTGAACAAGGCGATACTGATCCATCCCACGGTGCGGAAAAGCCTTGTTTCCGGACGGTAAAGCAGTCCGATGATGACAACGCCGCTCATCACCACCGCCGCCAGAGCCGTAGATCCGTGAATCTGCGAGGCTGATTCCAGCAGCGGGCCTTGGAAATACAGACTATCCTCGATAGCCAGAATCAATATGTTGAAGAGGTTGCTGCCGAGCAGGTTGGCAATCGCCATGTTTAACGATCCCTGCCGCAGGGCAGCCATTGATACTGCCAGTTCCGGCAATGTCGTTGCGGCGGCGACAAAAACGGTACCGACAAAACCCCGGCCAATGGCCATTCTGTCAGCAATATTGGCTGCAAAGAAAGGCAGCAGCAAACCACCGATCAAAATGGCGACGGCCGCCCCCACTACCCACATCTGCGCCTCAGAAAGGGAAGCCGCAGTCGGGGCCATTGCTGTCTCCTGTGCGGCGCTATCCCGAATCTTGGCCTCGTAATTATAGATGGCCCGGGTGGCGATGATATAGAGGAGCACGATTACGACGGAAGACCCACCAATATAGCCGAGGGTCGGACTGATACCCAGGCTCCCAACCATGATCATCAATCCAGCGAATCCGATCAGCATGATGCCGAAACCGGCCGACAGGATATGCGCCTGTCGCGCCCGGCGGTAGACCGATTCACCCCGAACCGCAAAATCCAGAATCACCAGCATTCCCAGATTGAAAACGCAGGCACCAAAGATCGCTCCCACCGCGATTTCCGGTGCATCGGCAATGGTGACGGAAGATATGCCTACCGCCAGTTCAGGCAAAGACGTGATCGAAGCCAGCAGGATTAGGCCTATCCAGTCATCGGACAGCCCCTTTTTGGCAGCGATAATTTCCGCATTGCGCGTGAGCTTTGGCCCAGCCGCCAGGATCAGCAGTGCGCAAGCTCCAAACAGCAGCCACTGGATCATCAGGTCCATCATGCCAAAGTCTCCGATGAACTGGTCAATTTCTTTGTCATGAGCCGGTCTCCTGCCGGATAGGATTTACACTAATACCTGTAGTCATTGGCGCACCGGCTCAACACTACGTAGAATCCACGAATGCGGCCATTGGCGATATCTGGTAGGAGGGGATTCACCGCGCGCATTGATTGGCGCTTGTCGGTGCCGCTCATCGCTGGACGGTCCGCACACGGCACAGCTGCTTTTTAACCAACGCAGAGGATGCAGATAATGACCGGCTTGGGATTACCGATATTCGACAAGGCGATTCAGGACGCCAATAGCTGGGTCAATGATGTCATGTATGAGCTGGACTGGGAGGACAAGCATCGCGCCTTCAAGCTCCTGCGCTCGACGCTGCACACCCTCCGCGACCGCCTGCACGTCAATGAAAACGCGCATTTCGCGGCGCAACTGCCGACGCTGATCCGTGGCATATTTTACGAAGGCTATCAGCCCGCCAAATATTCCTCCCAAATCCGGCATAAGGATCAGTTCGTGAACACGGTCATGGCGGCCTTCACCGACGCCCCAATAGACGATCCCGCCGCTACCGTCAGTGCCGCTCTCAACGTTATTGCCGACCATATTTCGGAAGGCGAGATGGACGACATAAAGGCCACCCTGCCTGAAGATATTCGCAAACTCTGGTATTGAAGTCCGATGAACAAGCCCATCGACTGGAACAGGAAACCGCGCTCTCCCTCGCAAGCGCTGGTTGATGCATTGCGAGATCACGCCGAACTGCTTCCCCGGCCGGAAAGCCCGACAGATTTCGGCAAGTTTTTTGATCGCTACGGCGACGCGCAAGTCGTGCTGCTCGGCGAAGCCACGCATGGCACTTCTGAATTTTACAGTGCGCGGGCGGCTATCACGCGGCAGCTTATCGAACATCATGGCTTTACCGTTGTCGCGGTCGAAGCCGACTGGCCCGATGCGGCCCGTATTGATGGCCATGTTCGCCATCACGATGCGCGGCCACAGCGCGGCGACAGCTTTGTCCGGTTTCCGACCTGGATGTGGCGCAATCACGACGTGCTCGCCTTCGCCGACTGGTTGCGGGGCTACAACGAAGACAAACCAGAGGCGCGTCAGGTCAGTTTCCATGGACTGGATGTTTACAGCCTGACGGAATCCATCGCCTCGGTGCTGGAATATCTGGATATGGTCGATCCCGATGAAGCCGCCAAGGCACGCTGGCGCTATGGCTGCCTGACCCCCTGGCAGGATCATCCGGCGGCTTATGGCAAGGCGGTGGTGCAGGGCGGACTTGGCGATTGCGAGAAAGCGGTGCTGGATCAGCTTCGCCGCTTGTTCGAAAACCGGCTCGATTATCTGAACGAAGATGGCGAAAAATGGTTTGATGCTGCGCAAAATGCCAAGATCGTAGCAGCGGCAGAGCGCTATTATCGCTCGATTTACGAAGGCGGGGCCGCCTCCTGGAATCTGCGCGATCGTCACATGTTCGATACCCTGCAGGCGCTGATCTCGCACCGGGGAGAGGGAACCAGAGCGGTTGTATGGGCGCATAATTCGCATATCGGGGATGCGTCCGCCACAGCCATGGGTTGGCGCGGTGAATTCAATATCGGCCAGCTGTGCCGCATCGCCTATGGCGACGATGCGGTCAGCATTGGTTTCGGCACCGACAAGGGGACCGTGGCAGCGGCCAGCGACTGGGGCGCGGACATGCAAATCAAGACGGTTCGTCCTGCCCGGACCGACAGCTATGAATATGCGTTTCGCCAAACCGGCCATGCCCGGTCGCTTACCGACTGGCGAGGTCGCGAGCGCCGGAATCTTGCCCATATCCTGCGCGAACCTCTGCTTGAGCGGGCCATTGGCGTGGTTTACCGTCCCGAGACCGAACTGCTCAGCCATTATTTCGAAGCGATACTGGCCGACCAGTTTGATGCCTATGTCTGGTTTGAAACCACCAAGGCTGTCACCCCGCTGGGACATGAAAAACCGCGCGGCGCGCCGGAAACCTATCCCTTTGGTCTGTAAGGAAGCAACCATGGCCCACGATATTCCTGAAGGCGTTCGGGCAAGAGAAGTCGAGATCCAGCCGGCGGGGTTGAAGGCGATCCTGACGGTGCCGGAAAATGCCATCGCGATGATCATTTTCGCTCATGGGAGCGGCAGTGGCCGGTTGAGTCCGCGCAACAATCATGTCGCGGCGGCGCTCCGCGAAGATGGCTTTGCCACACTGCTCCTCGACCTGCTTACACCGGAGGAAGAGCGCGACCGGGCCAATGTGTTTGACATCGAACTGCTCGCAGAGCGCCTCTCCGTGGCGGCGCGCTGGGTCCGCGAGCAGCCGGCTTTTTCCGAGATTCCGATTTGCTATTTTGGCGCCAGCACCGGCGCCGGTGCGGCGCTGGTGGCAGCCGCCCGCGATGAGCCGCATGTGGCCGCCGTTGTCTCCCGCGGGGGAAGGCCCGACCTGGCCGGACGCTGGCTGGACAAGGTACATGCGCCAACCTTGCTGATTGTCGGCAGTCTCGACGGGCCGGTGATCGACCTTAACAAGGAGGCTTTCGACATGCTGCAATGTCCGAAGCGATTGACGATCATCAATGGCGCCAGACATTTGTTCGAGGAGCCGGGAACCCTGGAAGAAGTGATTGTGCACGCCAGCGCCTGGTTCAGTACGCACCGTGACTAGCGCGATGAGGAGAGAACATGTGGACGGTCGACCAATTATTCCTTTTGAAAACAGGGAGGATGCCGGGCGAAGGCTTGGCAGCAAGCTGAGCGAGATGGATTTTGAGAATCCCCTTATATTGGCCCTGCCGCGCGGGGGCGTGCCGGTGGCGCATGAGGTTGCCAAGACCCTTGGCGCGGAAATGGACCTGTTGTTCGTAAAGAAAATCGGTGCCCCCGGCTGGCCCGAATACGGGATCGGGGCGGTGGTCGATGGCGCCCACCCGCAAATCGTGCTCACGGAAGAGATTATCCGCCAGATTCGGCCCGGTTCCGACTATATCGAGGCCGAAGTGCAACGGCAGCTGAAGGAAATCGCCAGGCGCCGCACGGTCTATCTTGGCGATCGAGAGCCGATCGAAATGAAAGATCGCACGGTGATCATCGTGGACGATGGCATCGCGACCGGCGGAACGGTCAAGGCTGCACTCCAGGGCGTGCGCAAGAACCGGCCACGGAAGATCATCCTGGCGGTTCCAGTTGCCCCGCCCTCGGCACTGGAAGAATTGAGGGACGAATGCGACGAGATTGTCTGCCTGTCCACCCCCACGCCTTTCGGGGCGGTCGGTTCTTTCTATCGCAATTTTGACCAGACCAGCGACAGCGAAGTCATCTCGCTGATGTCGGGAAGCCTTGATCGAGAAGGTGCCTGAACTGCGTCAATCTGTTGATACCCCGTTCCACAACAATATCTGTCCCCGGTCACCCCAGGATGATCATTTCGTCCTTGGGGCCGTCAGAAAAATTGACCAGATTGTATCGGCAAGCAGGGCCGGCCTGGCGCTGGTCGCGGCACCGCGCAGCGGAAAGGCGGCTAGTCGATGACCGTCCGGGGTCGCGCCTGTCGATAGGTGCCGAGGATGCGCACACTGTTGCAGTGAAAACCGAGCTCCGCCAGCGCCCGGTCGATCGCCGCATCGCCGGGAGCGCCCTCGATATCGGCAAAAAATTCGGTTGCGGCGAAACTGCTTCCCTGCTGATAGCTTTCGAGCTTGGTCATGTTGACGCCATTGGTCGCAAAGCCGCCCATCGCCTTGTAGAGAGCGGCCGGGATATTCTTGACCTCGAACACGAAGGTCGTCATCACCGGGCCATTGGGTTCGGGAACCGATGCTTCCGGGGCGAGCACGACAAAACGGGTGATATTGTCCGGCGAGTCCTCGATCGCCTCCTCGATCGGCTGCAGGCCATAAATCTGTGCCGCCAGCCGGGGCGCGATCGCGGCGGCATGCGGATCATCGGATTGGGCAACAAAGGCCGCCGCCGCCGCCGTATCCGCATAGGCGACGGGAATGATCCCGCGCTGGCGCAGATAATGGCGGCACTGGCCGAGCGCTTGCGGATGGCTCATCGCCGTTTGAATGACCGCATCGGCCGACTGCGCCATCAGGCAGTGGCGGATCGGCATGAAATATTCGTCGACAATATGCAGGCCCGATTCGGGCAGCAGGAAATGGATGTCCGCCACCCGGCCGTGCAGCGAATTTTCGATCGGGATGATAGCGCAACCGGCAGCGCCGTGTTTCACCGCATCAATCGCGTCCTCGAACGAGAAGCAGGGTACCGGCAGTCCGTCGGGCGCATAGTCCAGAGCGGCGAGGTGCGAATTGGCTCCGGGCGCGCCCTGAAAGGCGATCGCCTTTTCCGGCAATTCCGAGGCTTTTTCCGTCATTTTCCTGACCATGCCCAAGGCGTTTTTTGGAAAGCTGTCCATTTCGTCCCTCTTTTGTGCTGCTGCGATAGTCGAACGCCGTGCAGCGGGGCAAGAGCGAAGTGGCGTCCTGGCCCGGGGCCCTGTGCATTTCCCGTTGGGCGGAGCCCATTTACGGCAATTGAGGTCTTGCGTTGCACCCTCGCCCTCTTTACAGACAGCACAAATTTGGCAGGCCCTTGGCCGCCGCTCACTCAGGGGTTTGAGACAATTTATGAGCAATAATAACACCATTGCAGGTTGGGTACTGGCTGGCGGCATCGCGGCTCTGGGTTTTTCCATCGTCAGCAGCAAATATTTCCATGCCGGCCAGAATGATCGCCCCGAAGTGATGGGTTATGAAATCGAAGGCGTTGAAACATCCGGCGGCGCCGATGCAGGTCCGGCGCTCGAGACGCTGTTGCAAACGGCTAACGCCGCCGCCGGCGAGAAGGTTTTCGGAAAATGCGCCGCCTGCCACACGATCAATCAGGGTGGCGCCAATGGTATCGGGCCCAACCTGTGGGACTCGATGGGCAAGCCGCACGGCCATGTCGCCGGCTTTGCCTACAGTGATGCGCTGAAGGGCATGCCAGGCGTCTGGGACTGGGCGAACATGGACGCCTGGCTGACCTCGCCGCGCAACTATGCCCCGGGCACGAAGATGACATTTGCGGGTCTCGGCAAGGCCGAAGACCGTGCCAATCTGCTGGTCTATCTGAATGCGCAGGGTTCCAATTTGCCGCTGCCCGCCGCGCCGGTGGCGGAAGAAGTCCCTGTCGAGGACGCCGAAGTTCCGGCCGCCAGCGAAGACGATGTGGCTGAAGAAGTGGCACCAACCGTTGCCGCAGAAATAGCGCCAGCCGAATAGGCTGCCCGGGGGCCGCTAGTCGCAGCTGAGGTCGTAAAAATCCTCGATGATGGCCCAGGCTTGGTCAGCGGTTTCGACGAACTCGAACAGGTCGAGATCGGCGCGGCTGATCGTGCCCTCCTCGGCAAGCGCCTCGAAATTGATCACCCGGTTCCAGAAGGCTTCGCCGAACAGCAGGATCGGGAGCTTCTCCATCTTGCCCGTCTGCACCAGCGTGACCAGTTCCAGAAATTCGTCCAGGGTGCCGAAGCCGCCCGGAAATACCGCCACCGCTCGCGCCCGCAACAGGAAGTGCATCTTGCGCAGGGCAAAATAGTGGAACTGGAAGCTCAGTGACGGAGTAACATATTCATTGGGGGCCTGCTCGTGCGGCAAGACGATATTGAGCCCGATCGATTCCTGGCCGGCATCTGCCGCCCCGCGATTGGCAGCTTCCATGATGGAAGGGCCGCCACCGGAGCAGACCACGAAATCGCGCTTGCCGTCGGCGGCGAGGCCGCAGGCGCTCGCCAGTCGCGCCAGCTCGCGGGCTTCGTCATAATATTTGGCCTTCTCCTTCAGCCGTTCGGCGATCCTGCGCGATTCCTCATCCACCGCCGCCTCGATCAGCGCATCGGCCTTGGTCGGCTCGGGTATGCGGGCCGATCCATACATAACGAGCGTCGAGCCAATCCCGGCTTCGTCGAGCAGCATCTCCGGCTTGAGCAGTTCCAGCTGGAATCGGACCGGGCGCAACTCTTCGCGGAGCAAAAACTCGGTGTCCTGAAAAGCCAGGCGGTAGGCCGGGTCACGGGTCTGCGGGGTACCAACATCTGCTTTTTCGGCAAATTCGGCTTCTTGTTTGGCACGGTAAAAACGACGGTCGTGGAGATCTTTGTTGGTCATCACGTCGCCCTAAAGCAAAGATCTGGGACTGACCAGAGTGGTTGTTCGCCTACCGGCAATATCCATTTCCGCTCATATCAAGATGGAAATGATCGCGATGGGCATCATTGTAATTCGGGCTGAGAACGGTGCCGAAACGCTTGCAGGCACTGTCGTGGATCGCGGCCAGAAACTGCATCTCGCTGCGACCGCTCTTCCAGTGATTCTCTACCGTTATCCGGCGACCGTCGGTGAGGACAAAAGCCGACACGTCAATCGCATTGGCGTGGGCGTGTTGCGAGAGCTTTCCCGAACCCGCGATACTGCGGCAGCTGTAGCTGCCCATGGTTTCGATTCGCTGGAGATCACTTCCAAGATACTGCCGCGCTGCGCGTTTCACGGCATATTCGGTCCAGGCCGCGAATCTGCCGGCCAGTTCGCACTTGACCGGCCCCAGATTGGTCACGTCGGCACCTACATCAAGCAGCTTGATGCTGTCGATCTGGCTGCAGCCGCCAGTGAACTGTCGGTTGGGCAAAGGTGAAAAGCGGACATTTGCCTTGCCGAGATCGCTGAAGCATTGGCGAGCGGAAGGGCTTGGATCAAATACGCCGATTCCGGCGGAAGTTGTCGGACGCTGGGCCTGGCCGCTGCGTCTGTCCGGTATGGCACCGCAGGCACTCAGCAGCATCGACAATATGCCCAGCGCAACCAAATCGCGCATCGACCGCCCCTTTTTATTCCCTGTTTTCATATACCCCGTTTTAAGCCGAAGATGGTTAAGAAACGACTAAGAAGCCCGGCAACGGGCAGCTGCGAGCCGACCCAGCAAGGAGAATGACAAGTTTGTGCTGGACCATCGGGCGTGCCATATCCATGACAAGGATATGTCGATCTTGCGCATATTGAACAGCCTGCCGGTTTTCTGGATCTTGTTGAGCATACCGGCCCTCCTGCTGGTCGGCGAATATTGGACCGGCGATATAATCGCGATGGATATGCTGCACCCGACCGGCGAATTTTCCGCCCGATTCATGATCATTGCGCTGATGATCACGCCGCTTTCGGTGATTTTCGGGCAGCGTCGGTGGATCGGATGGCTGATGAAACGGCGCCGGTCTTTCGGGCTTGCCGCCTTTGGCTATGCCATGTTGCATCTCCTCTTTTACTTGACAGATATGGAGGCCCTGGAGCCGATACTGGCCGAGTTCTGGGCACCCGGCATCTGGACCGGTTGGGCTGCCCTGCTGCTTTTCCTGCCGCTGGCCATTACCAGCAACAACGCATCCATGCGCCGCCTCAAGCAGGGCTGGAAGCGATTGCAGCGGCTGGTATATGTTGCTGCCTTGCTGACTCTTGCGCACTGGTTACTGATCCATGATGGTGTCGCCGGGGCGCTGGCCCATTTTATTCCGCTTTTGCTCTTAGAGTTATTGCGAGGCATTATCATATATGCCAGAAGGAACAATATGACCAGGCAGCAGGATTCGCTGCAAGCCGAATGAAATCGAAGGAAATGATAATGAAATATTCCGCATTTGCCGTCGCAATAGCCGCTGTTCTCGCCAGTGCGGGTCTGTCCGCCCCTGCCTTTGCCACCGGCAAAATGAGCTGCGAGGCTGGTCCGCAATCGGGATGGAAAACGCGGGCAGAACTGGAAGCCAGCCTGGTCAAGCAGGGCTGGACGATCAAGAAGTCCAAGGTCGATGGTGGCTGTTACGAAGTCTATGGCACCACTCCTGAAGGCGACCGAGTAGAGGCCTATTTCCACCCTGTTTCCCTCGAGAAGCTTCTCGTTTCCCGCCGCGGGGAAATCTTGTTCCGGAAGAAATAGCCGGTTTCAATCGCAACCAGAAACGCGCTTGACATGCTGCGCCGCACCATACAAAGCGGCGCCGGGCCACGCGGTCCCAACGCCGCGCGAGCTCTCTGTAAGGAGAAGCGTTAAATGACTGATACGACTGTACCGACGCCCGAACTGCGTCCCGACTGCCCGAATTTCTCTTCGGGTCCGACCGCCAAATTTCCCGGCTGGTCCCTCGACAAGATCAACACCATCGCCATGGGTCGCTCGCATCGCAGCGCCACCGGCAAGGCCCGGCTGAAATATGCCATTGACCTGAGCCGCGAGCTGCTGGGCATTCCCGACGACTATCTGATCGGCATCGTCCCGGCCTCCGACACCGGGGCCGTCGAACTGGCGATGTGGAACATGCTGGGCGCCCGTCCGGTGACGGTTGCGGCATGGGAAAGCTTTGGCAATGTCTGGATCCAGGATGCGGTCAAGCAGCTCAAGCTGCCCAACCTGACCGTCCTCGACGCCGATTATGGCGAAATTCCCGACCTGTCCACGATCGACAAGGGCGATGACGTGGTCTTCACCTGGAACGGCACCACCTCGGGCGCGAAAATCCCCGATACCGACTGGATAGCCGACGACCGCGAAGGCGTGACCATCAACGACGCCACCAGCGCCGTCTTTGCCCAGCCAATGGACTGGGCCAAGCTCGACGTTACCACCTACAGCTGGCAGAAGGTCATGGGATCGGAAGCCGGTCACGGGATGCTGATTCTCAGCCCGCGCGCCGTCGAACGGATTGAAAGCTATACCCCGTCCTGGCCGCTGCCGAAAATCTTCCGGGTGAAGAAGGGCGACAAGCTCAACACCGCGATTTTTGAAGGCGCGACGATCAATACGCCGTCGCTGCTGGCGACCGAAGACTATATCGCTGCGCTGGAATGGGCCAAGTCGATCGGCGGCCTGCCCGAACTGCACGCCCGGGCCGACCGCAACGCCCAGATCGTCCATGACTGGATTGCCGCCACGCCGTGGATGCGCAATATGGTCAGCGATCCGGCGAAACGGACCAACACCGGCGTATGCATGGTGTTCCAGGGCGACTGGTATGACAGTCTCGACGATGACGCCAAGGCATCGGTGCCCAAGAAGATCGCCGGCATGCTTGAAAAAATGGACATTGCCTATGATTTCAACGGCTATCGCGATGCGCCACCATCGCTGCGCATCTGGTGCGGCTCGACCGTCGAGGAAGAAGATATTCGCCGTCTGCTGCAGTGGATCGAATGGGCCTATGCTCAGGTGAAATCAGAACTTTCCTAGGTTTGCTGTCGCCCCGGCCGTGGCCGGGGCCCAGGAGCAAATCCGCAATATTGGTTTGAAGGTCGCCCTGCGCTGGCCGCAATCCCCACAAGGAATCCAGAATATGCCAAAAGTACTTATATCCGACAAGATGGACCCGAAAGCCGCCGAGATTTTCCGCGAGCGCGGCTGCGAAGTCGATGAAATCACCGGCCAGACACCCGAAGAGCTGATGCAGATCATCGGTGAATATGACGGGCTCGCGATCCGCTCCTCGACCACGGTCACCGCCGAGATACTGGCAGCAGCGACCAATCTGAAGGTGGTCGGGCGGGCCGGTATCGGTGTCGACAATGTCGACATCCCCGCCGCTTCCGCCAAGGGCGTCGTGGTCATGAACACGCCGTTCGGCAACAGCATCACCACGGCAGAACATGCGATCGCGCTGATGTTCGCCCTTGCCCGCCAGCTTCCCCAGGCTGACGCTTCGACCCAGGCCGGCAAGTGGGAGAAATCGAAATTCATGGGCGTCGAGCTGACCAGCAAGACGCTCGGCCTGATCGGCGCCGGCAATATCGGGTCGATCGTCGCCGAACGCGCGATTGGCCTGAGGATGAAGGTCGTCGCTTATGACCCGTTCCTGACCGAGGAGCGCGCGATCGAAATGGGCGTGGAAAAAGTGTCGCTGGATGATCTGCTTGCGCGCGCCGATTTTATCACCATGCACACGCCGCTGACCGACCAGACTCGCAATATCCTCTCGGCAGAGGCGCTGGCAAAAACCAAGCCGGGCGTCCGCATCATCAACTGCGCGCGCGGCGGCCTGATCGACGAGGCGGCGCTGAAGGAGGCCCTGGAATCCGGCCATGTCGCTGGCGCGGCGCTGGACGTCTATGCCCAGGAACCGGCCAAGGAAAATCCCCTGTTCGGTACGAAGAACCTGATCTGCACACCGCATCTCGGCGCTTCGACCAGCGAGGCCCAGGTCAATGTCGCAATCCAGGTGGCGGAGCAGATGGCCGACTATCTGGTCAACGGCGGCGTCGAGAATGCGCTCAACATGCCGAGCCTCTCGGCCGAACAGGCGCCGAAGCTGAAACCCTATATGGCGCTTGCCACGCAACTTGGCTCGCTGGTCGGACAGCTGGCAGCGGACCAGATCAAGGGCGTCGCCGTGGAAGTGGAAGGCGCGGCTGCCGAACTGGACCAGAAGCCGATCACGGCAGCGGTCCTGGCCGGACTGATGCGCGCCTATAGCGACACCGTGAACATGGTCAACGCGCCCTATCTGGCGAAGGAACGCGGCCTCGATGTCCGCGAGATTCGCCATGAACGCGAAGGCGACTATCATACGCTTGTCCGGGTTACGGTGACCACGGACGAAGGCGAAAAATCGGTTGCCGGCACCCTGTTCGGGTCATCCGGTCCGCGCCTGGTCGAGATGTTCGGCATCAAGGTCGAAGCCGACCTTGAAGGAGACATGCTCTATATCGTCAACCAGGACCAGCCCGGTTTTATCGGCAGCGTCGGCTCGACTCTCGGTCAGGCGGGCGTCAATATCGGGACCTTCCATCTGGGCCGTCGCAGCGACGCCCCGGGGGGAGAAGCGGTTCTGCTGCTTTCGATCGATTCGCCGGTGGAAGAGACGGTGCTGTGGTCGATCTGCCAGCTGGAAGGTGTGAAGACGGTCAAGGCGTTAAAGTTTTGATCCGCTAGTCACAGAGCCAAGAAAAAAGATGGCCTGAGCCTTTGCTTGGGCTATGGAGCAGGGCCATGCGAAAGCCATCCAATCTCTTGCCCGAAGGGTTTCATGACGCGCTGCCGCCTTATGCCGAGGCGGCGTCGCGACTGGAACGCGATGTCCTCGATACGCTGGCCAGCCATGGCTATGCCCGGGTGACGCCGCCGCTCGCGGAATATGAGGATGGCCTGACCGAGCGGATGCAGGGTGCCTCGAGAAGCGATCTGATGCGCTTCGTCGATCCGATTTCCCAGCGCACTTTGGCGCTGCGGCCGGATATGACCATGCAGATTGGCCGGATCGCCAAGACGAGCCTGGCCGACCGGCCACGACCGCTTCGGCTGAGCTATTCGGGCCAGGTGCTGAAGTTGCGGTCAGGGCAATTGCAGCCCGAACGCAGCCGATTGCAGATCGGGGCCGAACTGATCGGCAGCGACAGTGTTGTCGCGGCCAGCGAGATCGTGTCGGTCGCGATCGAGGCGCTGGAGCGCGCCGGTGTTGCCGGCATCACCGTGGATTTTACCCTGCCCGACCTGATCGACATTTTGGCGGCGGGGCCCTTGCCGTTGAACCAGGCGCAGATCGCCGAAGTGCGCAGCGAACTGGACATGAAGGACGCCGGCGGCCTGAGTGCAATGGGTGCGACCGGCTATCTGCCCCTGATCGAGGCGACCGGTCCGTTTGACGAGGCCATCGAAAAATTGCGGGCATTTGACAGCGGCGACCTGCTCAGCTCGCGACTGGACGGTGTTTCGCGGATTGCCGACAGTATCAGGGGCCAGGCCAGCCTGACCCTCGATCCGACCGAGCGGCACGGATTTGAATATCAGAACTGGTTCGGCTTCACCCTCTATGCCGACAGTTTCGTCGGTGCCCTGGGCCGTGGCGGCAGTTATGAAATCGCGCTGGCCGATGGCGGATCCGAAGCCGCAGTCGGCTTCTCGCTCTATCCCGATCCGCTGACCAGCGCGGGTTTCGGAGCCAAAACCCGCGACCAGATCTTTCTGCCGCTCGGCCATGACCGCCAAGCCGCTGCCGGTCTGCGGCAAGCAGGCTGGCGCACGGTCGCAGCGCTTTCGGAAAAGGACCAGGCGCAGGAGCTCGGATGCTCGCACATATTGAACGGCGATCAGCCGGAACCCTTGTAGGAAAGATTCGAATATGGCCAATGTAACGGTGATCGGCGCACAATGGGGCGATGAGGGCAAGGGCAAGATTGTCGACTGGCTGTCCGAACGCGCCGACGTCGTGGTCCGTTTCCAAGGCGGCCATAACGCCGGCCATACGCTGGTCGTCGACGGGGCCGTCTACAAGCTCTCGCTGCTGCCGTCCGGGATTGTCCGGGGCGCGCTGTCGATCATCGGCAATGGCGTCGTGCTCGACCCGTGGCATTTGCGTGACGAGATCAAAAAGTTGGAGAGTCAGGGCGTTGCGATCAACGCCGACAATTTCGCTATTGCGGAAACCTGTCCGCTGATCCTGCCGATTCACCGCGATCTTGATGCCATGCGCGAGGACGCCAGCGGCAAGGGCAAGATCGGCACGACCCGGCGCGGCATCGGCCCCGCCTATGAAGACAAGGTCGGACGCCGGGCGATCCGCGTCTGCGATCTGGCTCATCTCGATGATCTGGGCCCGCAGCTGGACCGGCTTTGCGCGCATCATGATGCCTTGCGCGCCGGTTTTGGCGAGCCGCCGGTGGACCGGGAGCGGTTGCTGAATGACCTGCAGGAAATCGCCGATTCGGTGCTGCAATATGCCCAGCCGGTCTGGAAACGCCTCAACGAGGCGCGCCGCGACGGCAAGCGCATCCTGTTCGAAGGCGCGCAGGGCGTGCTGCTTGATGTCGATCACGGCACCTATCCCTTTGTCACCAGCTCGAACACAATTTCCGGCACGGCAGCGGGCGGATCGGGCATCGGCCCGTCCGGCACCGGCTATGTGCTCGGGATTACCAAGGCCTATACAACGCGCGTCGGTTCCGGTCCTTTCCCGACCGAACTGAACGATGATATCGGTCAGCGGCTTGGCGAACGCGGTCATGAATTTGGCACGGTCACCGGGCGTCAGCGGCGCTGCGGCTGGTTTGATGCGGTGCTGGTTCGGCAGGCGCTTGCGGTATCGGGCGTGGCCGGGATTGCGCTGACCAAGCTGGACGTATTGGACGGTTTCGCGGAACTGAAAATCTGCGTCGGCTATGATTTGAACGGCATGACCTACGACTATCTGCCGCCCCATCACCAGGATCAGGCCGCGGTCAAGCCGATTTACGAAACCATGGAAGGCTGGAACGACACCACGGCCGGTGCCCGCAGCTGGGCCGATCTGCCGGCGCAGGCGATCAAATATATCCGGCGGGTCGAGGAACTGATCCAGTGCCCGGTGGCGCTGGTGAGCACTTCGCCGGAGCGGGAAGATACGATATTGGTGACCGATCCGTTTGCGGACTAACCTTGGAAGGATAGCGGGATGCATATTGCGATTTTTTACGGCTCCTATCGACAAGATCGCAATGGCATTGCCTATGCCGATTATCTTGCCGGCGCATTTCGGCAGAGTGGCGACCATGTCGATCTGGTCGACGCAAAAGACGTCAATTTCCCCATGCTTGACCGCATGTATAAGGAATATGATAAGGGCACGGCACCGCCGGCGATGGAGAAGGTCGCAACCATCATCCGGAACGCCGACGGTTTTGTTTTTGTCGCCGGAGAATATAATTGGGGCGTGCAACCGGGGCTCAAAAATCTCACCGATCATTTCCTGGAAGAATGGTTCTGGCGACCGGCTGCGATTGCCAGCTATTCCGCAGGGCCGTTCGCCGGGGTGCGTGCGATGATGCACTGGCGCGCGATATTGGGAGAAATGGGCATGGTCGTCACCTCGATGCCACTGGCCCTCGGCGGTGTCCACAAGGCTTTCGATCCTAGCGGCACACCCACGGGTGTGGACGGCGAGAGACTGATCCGGAATTTCCCGAAATTTGCCAATGATTTGCGCTGGTGGGCCGAAGCCGCCAAGGCCCAACGGACCAAACAGGCGCCCCCCTATTAGCGGTTGCTAGACATCGTCCGCAGAGATCATTTCCTCGCGGTCAATTTCGCCGGTCATCACCGCAACCGTCACCGCCACAGCGGCATCGCCCGAGACGTTGGTGGTGGTCCGCATCATGTCCATTATCCGGTCGACACCGGCGACAAAGGCGATGGTTTCAAGCGGCACCCCGACGCTGCCGAAAACCAAGGCCATCATGATCAGGCCGGCGCCGGGTATGCCCGCCGCGCCGATTGCGCCGAGGGTCGAGGTAATCGAGATCAGGAAATAGTCGCCCCAGCTCAGGTCGACGCCGAAAATCTGCGCGCCGAACAAAGTGGCTAGACCAAGATACATCGCCGTGCCGTTCATGTTGATCGTTGCGCCGAGCGAGACCACAAAGCTTGCCACCGAATTGCTGACCCCCAGGTTGCGCTCGACGCAGCGCAGCGTGACGGGCAGGGTGGCGTTGGAGGAGGCGGTGGAGTAACTGACCGCGATCGCGTCGATGATCCCGCGGAAGAAATCGATCACCGGCAGCTTCGCGATGAACTTGATCATTCCCGAGTAGACCAGCCCGATAATCAGCAGGCAGCCCAGATAATTGAGCCCGACCAGCTGCGCGAGCGATATCAGGGCGTCGATGCCCAGCGTGCCGGCCACCCATGCCATCAGCGCAAACACACCAAAGGGAGTCAGTTCCATGACGATCATGGTGACCTTCTGCATCACGATCGCGCCGCTATCGAAGATTTTCGCCAGCGGTCTGCCGTCTTCCTTGGCCATCAGGATGCCAATACCGATCAGCAGCGCAAATACGATCAGCGGCAGCACGTTGACATCCGCCATGACCTGTACCGGACTGTCCGGCACGATCGACAATATCATGTCGACAAAGGTTGTGTCATTGGGTGCCGGCGTGTCGCCTTTTTCGATCGCGCTGGTGTCGACGCCACTGCCGGGCTGGAATAACGTGCCGAGCGCCAGGCCCAGCCACGCGGCAATCTGTCCGGTAATGACGAACAGAACCATCGCCCGTCCGCCGACACTGCCCAGTTTCTTCAGGTCGCCCAGCGCGGCCACGCCGGCCACCAGAGAAAAGAAGATCAGGGGCACGACAAGCATTTTTATCGACTTGATGAAGAAATCGCCGATCCACTTCATGGTTTCCGATTCCGGGCCCCAGATCAGACCAGTGATCACCCCGAGGATCAACGCCGCAATCACCCGCTGCCAAAGCGGAATCTTGAACCAGAATGCCAGCATGTCGTATCCCCCGTTACTTGTATCGTCCTTGCCTATCGACAGTCCCTGAGCCCGGCAAGCCTTTAGGGTGGTGCTACATCCAGAAGCTGATCGCCAGGCAGGTTGACAGACCAACACCAAAGGTCAGTGGAATGCCGGCCTTGAAGAAATCGGTAAACCGGTAATTGCCTGCTGCGTAGACCAATGTGTTGGTCTGATAGCCGATCGGCGTTGCAAAGCTGGCGGAGGCGGCAAACATCACCGCGATCACCAGCGGCCGGGGATCGACCCCCAGGTCGTTGCCCAGCGCAATGGCAATCGGCGTAATGATGATGGCGACCGCATTGTTGGTCACAATCTCGGTCATGATGACCGAAAGAATATAAATCGCAAATACCAGCCCCCAGGGCGGCACTTCCCGCAAGAACGGCGTCATTTCCCCTACGATGAGGTCGACGCTGCCCGCCTGCTCCAGTCCCAGTCCAACCGCCAGCATACCAAATATCAGTACCAGAACATTGCCATCAATCGAGCCCCAGGCTTCTTCGGCATCAATACAGCGCGCCAGCAAAATTGCACCGACCGCAAGAATGGCAGCCACGGCCAGCGGAATGACATTGAGCGCGGCCAGGACCACAACAGCCATCAGGGCACCGATAGCAATAGGTGCACGGTCACGGCGAAATGCGCGAATCTTGGTGTGACCGACCCCGAACAGATTGGGATTCTGGTACATGCGGCTGATATCTTCGCTGGAACCTGTAACCAGCAGCCGGTCAGCAGCGTGAATCCGCGCGTTGGTCAGGTCCGACCGGGGAAGGTTGCGGTAGCGGGTCATGCCCAGAATCCGGACATTGAGCTGCGACAGAAAGGGTATATCAAAAAGCCTGTTGCCGATACTGGGGTGACTGGGCGCTACCGTTGCCTCGACCAGCTCGTCGCCCAATGGGCCGACATCGCCCTTGCGGATAATGCCGATCTTGAAATCCTCCGATTTCCGCAACGAGATCAATTCCGCAAGATCAAGTTGCACGACGATCCGGTCACCTGCCCGAAGTTCGTGGTAATCCAGATCATGCCGGATATAGCTGCTCAACCTCTTGACCGCAGTGACTTCCAGGCCTGCCCGACGCAATTCGGGGACCGCCGACAGTTTCTTGTCGATCACCGAGGCATTGCGGCGAACCGTCAGTTCCGTAAGGAAATCGCTTTCGTCGCTGCTGTCAAAATGCCCTCTGACATCTCCGCCCGGGAGCAGCCAGCTACTGAACAGCACCATCATCACCGTGCCTGCGACCGCCGCAATCAGGCCATATGGCGTAATCTCGAAAATCCCGAAACCGGTCAGTCCCTGGTCGCGTGCCACCGCATCAACGATGAGGTTGGTCGAAGTCCCGATCAATGTGGTGGTGCCGCCCAATATGCAGATGAAGCTCAGCGGGATCAGCAGTTTCTTGGAAGAATAGCCGGTTGCCCGCGAAAGACGCAGGATGATCGGAATCAGGACGATCACGACGGGCGTGTTGTTCATGAAGGCAGAAGCGACAAAGGCTCCCAGAAACATCTCGGCGACCGCTACTTTTGGATGGCGCTTGGCGCGCTTGATGATGAATCCGGCTATGGCATCAATTGTCCCGGTTCTCAGCAATGCGCCTGACAGGATGAACATCGCAGCAATGGTGATCGGCGCGGTATTGGAAAATACCGAAAACAGGCCATCGGAATCGATGATCCCGAGAAACAGGAACATGCAGGCTCCGAGTACGGCAACCACCGCTGCCGGAAAGCGCTCCATGATGAAGCCGGCGAACAGGAAAACGAGGATCACCAGACCGATGACCGCTTTATGCGCCTGAATATAATTGTTGATGATGTGAAGCAGGAGGTCGATCATGGATCAGCTACAGCCTTCGATATCACCGACTGCGCCGGCCATTCCGGTTCGAAAACAGGATCTGTGCTCCCGTTGCCTGGCTTTTCCACAGCATCGGCAAAGAGCAAGGGGGGCAGCGAGGGTGCGACAAGCGCGGCAAGGTTCCTGGTCATCCGCACTGCGCCCGATGCAGCAGTTTCTGGTCGGCCAGCACCAGCGCCATCATCGCCTCGACCACCGGAACGCCGCGAATACCGACGCAGGGATCATGCCGCCCCTTGGTGATGATCTCGGTTGCCGTGCCCTCGCGGGTGACCGTTTCGACCGGTGTCAGGATCGAGCTTGTCGGCTTGAACGCCACGCGACAGAAAACCGGCTGGCCGGTCGAAATGCCCCCCGCGGTACCACCGCTATGGTTGGCCAGAAATTCGGGGCCGTTTTCGCCCGGCCGCATCGCATCGGCATTTTGCTCGCCGCGCAGGCGAGCGGCGGCAAAGCCGTCGCCAATCTCGACACCCTTGGTCGCGTTAATGGTCATCATCGCTGCTGCAATCTCGCTGTCCAGCTTGGCATAGACGGGCGCGCCCCAACCGGCCGGAACTCCGACCGCTTCACAAGCGACGATCGCTCCCAGGCTGCTGCCGTCCTTGCGTGCGCCATCGACCAGCGCTTCCCAGCGTTTGGCGGCCTTTTCGTCTGGACAGAAAAAGGGATTATTACCGATTTCGTTCGCATCAAGATGCGCCGGATCAATAGCATCGCCGCCAATTTCAGCGACCCAGGCCCGGACCGTCACTTCCGGAATCACCAGCCGCGCCACTGCGCCCGCGGCAACCCGGGCAGCGGTTTCACGCGCGCTCGACCGGCCACCCCCGCGATAATCCCGGAAGCCGTATTTCTGATCATAGGCATAGTCGGCGTGACCGGGCCGGTAGGCCTTGGCGACATCGCCATAATCCCTGGATCGCTGGTCGACATTTTCGATCATCAGCGAAATTGGCGTGCCGGTGGTCTTGCCCTCGAATATGCCCGAGAGGATTCTGACCTGGTCCGGTTCCTGCCGCTGGGTCGTATATTTCGACTGGCCGGGCCGCCTCGCATCGAGAAAGGGCTGGATGTCCGCCTCGCTCAACTCCAATCCGGGCGGACAGCCATCGACCACCGCGCCGAGCGCGGGCCCGTGGGATTCGCCCCATGTTGAAAAGCGGAAAACGCGGCCGAAGGTGTTAAAGCTCAAGTCAAATGCTCCGGTGCAATGATTTCTACTTTATTGCCGAACGGATCATCCACATAGAATCTCGCGAGCCCGTCAATCGGATTGCCTGGCGATATTTCATGACCTGTAGCAAGCAACTTTTGCTTCAGGGCAGTAAAGTCTGAAATCTGCAACGCCGGATGCGCCTTGCGCGCGGGTCTGAAATCTTGTTCGACGCCGAGATGGATTCGCGCCGTTCCGCCTTCAAACCAGCATCCGCCCCTTTTTCGCATATCTGCGGGTTTCGGGGTTTCGGTCAGCCCGATCATCGCACCATAAAAGGCGCGTGCACGGTCTTCGCCGTCCACCGGCATTGCTACTTGTACATGATGAAGCGAGATTGTCATCAATCCAGCGCAATATCCGGTGCGTCTTCCTGCTTCATGCCGACAACATGGTAGCCGCCATCCACATGATGAGTCTCCCCTGTAACGCCGGAAGACAGGTCACTGCAGAAATAGAGGCCCGCCCCACCAACATCATCGATCGTAACATTGCGGCGCAGGGGCGAATTATATTCGTTCCATTTCAGGATATAACGGAAATCACCGATACCGCTGGCCGCCAGCGTCTTGATCGGCCCGGCGGAAATAGCGTTTACCCGGATATTGTCCGGCCCGAGATCATTGGCAAGATATTTGACGCTGGCCTCCAGGGCCGCCTTGGCCACGCCCATCACGTTATAGTGCGGGATGACCTTTTCGGCACCATAATAGCTCAATGTGACGATGCTGCCGCCGTCGGGCATCATCGCCGCCGCACGCTTCGTCACGGCGACAAGCGAATAGGCGGAAATGTTCATCGTCATCAGGAAATTGTCGAGACTGGTGTCGACATATTTGCCGCGCAATTCGCTCTTGTCCGAGAAACCGATCGCATGGACGACGAAATCGAGCGTATCCCAGCGGGCCTTCAGCTGATCGAACGCGACATCCAAGGCCGTCATGTCGGAAACGTCGCAATCGATCAGGAAGTCGCTGCCGAGCTCGGCAGCAAGCGGCCTGACCCGTTTCGCAAGCGCCTCTCCCTGATAGGAAAAGGCCAGCTCGGCTCCGGCTCCGGCAAGCTTCTGGGCAATGCCCCAGGCCAGCGACTTGTTATTGGCAAGCCCCATGATCAAGCCGCGCTTGCCTTTCATTAACTCAGTCATTGCCCGGTCTCCTGAAAATACAATGATCGCTTGTGGTAAACGCTATCCGGATGATTTTCCAGCGTATCATTCGCTCTTGCCGTTTCTCCAGGGACGCTCGGCAAGCGCCGCGTTGATCTCTGCCCCGATGACCATGCCCAGGCCGACCAGATAGAAAAAAACCAGGGTGATTATGACCCCAGCAAGGCTGCCATAGGTCAGCTGGTAGTTGGCCGCATATTTCAGGAAAATCGGCAGCAGCCCAGTGATCACCAGCCACCAGCCGCTGATGAACACGGCGCCAGGCCATTTGGGATACTGGCGCGGCCGATACTGCCTGGGGGTGAGCAGCCGGAACAAAAGGTAAAGCGTCGCGAACAGAACGAAAAACGGCACAACATTGGACAGGGATATCCAAAGCGCACTGGACTGGAGCGCCTGAAAATAATCGCCCAGAAATCCGCTGATACCCGCCAGCACAAATTGCGCACTCAACGCCAGCATGGCCACAAAGACCGAAACGAGAATGAGCAGGATCGAGGTGAGTCGATATTCCCAGAACGGACGCTGGGCCTCAACCCCATAGGCGCGGTGGAGAATTTCCCGGATGGTCTCGATCAGACTGGTGGTCGTCCACAGCCCGATGATCGCGCTGAGCCAGAGCAAGGGTCCGGTTCTTGCGGTCATCGCATCTCTTATCGGATCATGCAGCGCGTTCGCGACCGAGGGGGGAACGGTGACCAGAAACGCCTCGACAATCTCGGCGCCGACAGCGGTCTGGCCAAAGCCCCCGACGATCGCGGCTGCGATGATGAAGAAGGAGAATACCGCGAGGAGGGACATATAGGCAAAATTGCCCGCGAAAGTGAATCCGTCGTGATAGACGCCGACAGCGGTGCGCTCGATGATGATGACGGCACGGCGGACCGGGCTTTCTCCGGCGAGATCCTCGGCGGCTCGGCTGACCTGCGAGTCTGTCTCGCCCTTGTCATGGTGCCGGGCTTCGGGCGAAAGTTCAGACAGGTTGCTGCGGGCCAAGCCTAGACACTCATGCCGGCACGCGGATTTTCACCGGGGTCCCAGTCTTTGACAAAGTCCGCGAGCTGTTCATCCTTCACCGGCAAGACGATCATCAAGGTCACCAGTTGGTTGCCACGCACCCCGGACTTGCCATGAAAGCCCTTGTTTTTCAGCCGCAACGTCTTGCCCGAATTTGAACCGGGTGGAATGGACAGCATCACTGGCCCGTCCACGGTCGGAACCTTGATCCTGGCGCCTTCGACAGCCTCTTTCAAACTGATCGGCAATTCCAGCGTGATGTTGTCGCCGTCGCGTCGGTAAAAGGGATGCGAATTGATATGGATGGTGACAATCGCATCGCCATTGCCACCCGGACCCGGGCGCCCCTTGCCGCTCAGACGCATCTGCGTGCCCTCTTCGACACCCTTCGGCAGGCTGAGATCGATCGTCTTGCCATCTTCCAGCGTGATGCGCTGCTTCTGCAATGTTGCCGCCGCAGCAAATTCCACTTTCAGGCGATAGGCGACATTCGCGCCCTTCGGGGGTGGTGCGCTACGCTGACGACCGCCGAAGGGCGACCCCCCGCCGCCGCCGCCAAACAGTCCTTCAAAAATATCCCCGAAATCAGCGCCCGCATTGCCGAAATCATGCTGCTGGCCGGTCGGCCGGCGTTGATAACCACCCCCGCCGCCAAACCCGAAAGGTGCGGTAGGATTGCCTTCACCGTCAATCTCGCCCCGGTCAAATTGCGCCCGCTTCTCTTTGTCCAGGAGCAGGTCATAGGCCTTGGTGACGTCGGAAAAGCGTTCCGTCGCCTTCGGGTTATCCTTGTTCTTGTCGGGGTGCAGTTCCTTAGCGAGCTTGCGATAGGCGCTCTTGATTTCCTTGTCGTCTGCGCCCTTGGCAACACCCAGTGCTTGATAGGGATCGATCATTATTTAGCCTTTTTCAAATCCTTATCATGCAGAGATTGGAACTTTCCGCTGATTTTCAACTCCGCTGTCTTATTCAGGTACAACGGCATCTGCAACCTTGTTATATCGCGTAAAACGCAGCATCAGATAGAGAATCAGTCCAAGCGGGCCGAGCATCAGGACAAACAGCAGAATAGGAACCTGCAGCCAGCGTGCAAACCCGTATTTGTCCGCATTGCGTGCTATCCAGAGACCAACGAACAGGTCGAAGGCGAGATAGTGGATCCATCCCGCAGTGGCCCCTCCAGGGCTGGAAAGCAACTGCTGGACTCCTGCGAGGGTAGTGAAATCGGCGTCTGCGCCGCTACCTCCATCGATCAAGCCTGTCATCAACGGAATGATGATCACTGCATAGGTGACGGCCAACAGACCAATCCCGCCGTAAAACAGCCCGGTCAGTACTACGGCCCGTCTCGGTGCGAATGCCAGGATTAGCCACATCAGCAAGGCGTAGTTGTTGGTGATCGTGAAAATCAGGTCCCAGTTCATGATGCCCCTTTTCCGTTACGCCGCTATTAGCAGAAACTGGCGCCTTGTCGGGAACAAAATTTTGTTTGTTTCCCGGGCTGGCTGACGATGTTAAGGATGCGCGATGACCGATCCCTTTGCCCTGTTCGACCAATGGTTTGCTGAAGCCCGCGCAAGCGAAATCAATGACAGCAACGCCATGACCATTGCCACCGCCGATGCGAGCGGCCAGCCGTCTGCCCGGATGGTTCTGCTGAAAGGACATGGCCCTGAAGGCTTTATCTTCTACACCAACCAGCAAAGTCGCAAGGCGACTGACATCAACGAGAATCCTCAGGCGGCGATATTGTTCCACTGGAAAAGCCTGCGCCGGCAGATCCGGATCGAGGGCAGCCTCTCCCCGGTCCCTGCGGCTGTTGCCGACGATTATTTTGCCACCCGCAGCCGGGATTCGCAACTGGGCGCGTGGGCGTCCGACCAGTCCCATCCGCTGGAAAGCCGTGCCCTGTTCGAGGTCCGCTATGCGGAAATGGCGGAGCGCTTTGCCAGCGGCGATGTCCCGCGCCCGCCACACTGGTCTGGCTATTGCCTGGTTCCGGCCCGCTTTGAATTCTGGCAGGATCAGGCCCACCGGCTGCACGAACGGCGCACCTTTGTCCGGGACGGCGCCGACTGGACGGAAGGACTACTCTACCCATGACAAATCTGCCTTATTATCATGTCGACGCTTTTGCCGACCGCCCCTTCACCGGTAATCAGGCAGCGGTCATGCCGCTCGAGAGCTGGCTCGACGATGATGTGCTGCAGGCCATCGGGGAGGAGAATAATTTTGCCGAAACCGCCTTTTACCTTCCCGATGATCGCAGCGAGGCGGATTACGAATTGCGCTGGTTCACCCCGACCGAGGAGGTTGCGCTCTGCGGCCACGCCACGCTCGCCAGCGGCCATGTCATATTGTCGCAGGAACCCGATCGCGAACAGGTGACATTCCGGACACGAAAAGCCGGAATATTGACCGTGGTGCGTGAGGGCGATGGCTATGCGCTCGGCCTGCCGGCCTATCCTCCAACACTCGCTTCAATGCCGGAAATTGTTGCGCTGGTCGGCGGCACCCCCACCGAGACGCAATCCTATAAGGGAGATTATCATATCCTGCGCTATGCCGAAGCTGACGACGTTCTGGCGCTCAGCCCGGACCTCAAGGCGCTCGCTGCGCTGGGTAATGCACAATTCATCTGCACCGCGCCGGGCAAGGACAGCGATGTGCTCAGTCGCGTCTTCGTGCCCGGCGGCGGGGTTGACGAGGATAGCGTGACCGGTTCGGCTCATGCCGTCCTCACCCCTTATTGGGCCGGGCAATTGGGTCGCGACAGTTTTACCGCCTATCAGGCGAGCCAGCGCGGCGGCCATGTCAATTGCCGCCTCGATGGCGACCGCGCATGGCTCGGCGGGAAATGCGTGACCGTGGTGGAAGGTTTGTTTCGCCTTTAGTTTGGTAATTCTCTGCGGCGGCTAACCCCTGATCGGAAACAGCGCCATGATCCGGCCGATCTGCGCACTCATCGGCGCCAAGACATCGTCCTGCGTCTTGCCGAGTCGGACCACGGTCAACTGCTGCTCGGGCGATACCACGATCTGCTGGCCAAGATGGCCGAGCGCCGCGAATATTGTTTCCGGCCCGTCGTCGGGGAACAGGACCTGATTGCGCCCCTCCGGCCGACGCTTGTTCAGCCACAGATGACCACCATAGGCCGGGTCGTTTTTGGATGAGGTCGTCATGAACCGTACCCAGCTGACCGGCAGATGCTGTGCGCCCTTGCGGGCACCATTGTGACGCAGAAATTCCCCGAATTTGGCATAATCCCGCGCTGTCGCCTGGATGATACTGCCTCCCAGAAACGTGCCATTGGCATCAAATTCCGGATAGGTGCCCTCCATGCCCAGTGGTTCGAGCAAGCGGCCCCGAATGAAGCGCAGGGTGACATCGCGCCGCACTTGCGGATCTGTGCTTCGGGTCAGGGTGCGGGTAATGATGTCGGACAGAATGATACTTGAGGCTGTGCTATATTCGAATTTCTCGCCGGGCACCGCCTCCATCGGACGCGCTTCGGCATAGGCCGCAACATCCTGCGCACCATCCAGGAACAGCATCCGGTTGGTGTCCGCCTCGAAAACCGTTTTACCATTTTCCTCTGCCACCTCGGTATGATCAAGACCGGATGACATCTGGAGCAAATGTCGCAGTGTGATTTCGCCGCGCGGATCCCCGGTCCTCTGCCATGCTGGCACCGGAGCAGGGTCATCCAATACCAGGCGCCCGTCCGCGACCAGAAAACCGATCAATGCTCCGGTAAAGCTTTTCGCCATCGACCAGCTGATGAATCTGGTGTCCGCGTCATAACCCTCGCCATAGCGTTCGGCGATGATTTTTCCCTGATGCATCACCAGAAATGCCCGCGTTTCCGCCATTTCCGGGTCCTCGAACAGTGGCGCAATAGCCGCATCCAGCCGGGCCTTGGTTATCGGACTGGAGTCCGAGATATAGGCCAGTTCCGCCGCACTTTTCCGGGGCACCGACGCGGGATCTTCAGCCCCGCCACAGCCGGAAAGGGCAAGGGTGAGCGCCGAAAGTATTATGAGTTTGATCTTGTGCATGCTGTGTCGTTGCACCAATAGAAGCCGCCATGGCAACCGTAAAAGATACTTCCCGGGTACGTCGAACCAAAGGGCGCTTGGCGCTCTATATCGGAGCGGTGTTCCTGCTGATCCTGATTGCCATGCTGGCATATAATTTCACTTTCATCAAAGGCCAGCTGACCATCGGTACCGCATATGGCGCCAGGGTCGCCTGTTCTTGCCACTATGTCGGCGGGCGCGACATCGAGGATTGCCGAAAGGATTTCGAACCCGGTATGGAACTGATCGGTCTGACTGTAGACGAGGAACGCAAGCGTGTGACGGCGTCGGTCCCCCTGATCCAGTCGGCGACCGCCGAATTTCGCGAAGGCTGGGGCTGTCTGATGCTCACTGCAGCCCAGCTGGACAAAGAATGAAAACGGAAAGACTGACCACTAAACGCGCAGTTCGCCCGATAGCGAAGAACGGGTTTCGAGAATGCCGCCCACGAAGCGAGCGCTACACGGCACGGGCGATCCGCATCTAATTCGCCTCTTGTTTCTCCAATTTCCTCATCATTGGAGTGACAAAAATCCCGTGTAAAACTATTGACAGGATTATCACCAGAGAGACCACGGGCCACAGGTCGCTGCCATTGCCAAACTCGCCACGGTTCAGGGCAAAGGCGAGATAGAAGACCGATCCCAGGCCACGGATACCGAAAAAGGAGATGATGAATCGCTCTCGCGGGGAGCGTTTTATGCCTGTCATGCTCAGCCAGCCGATAACGGGGCGCACGATCAAAATTGCAAGCAACGCGAAGATCACATGACCCCATCCGACTTCTTCAAGCAGTCCGCCGCCAATGATCATTCCGCCAAAACATACGAGCAGGATCATCATCAGCAGTCTTTCGGTTTCATCAGCGAAATCATGCAATCTGATATCATATTCCTGATCTCCTGCCTCGCGCCGCAGGCTCAGGCCGGCCAGAAATACAGCGAGAAATCCGTAACCATGAAGATATTCCGCCAAGGCATAAACTATCAATGTCGCACCCAGCGCCACGAAACCGTCACCTGTGCGCGAAAGACGGGTGCCCGAGGGGAGTCTATAGATAGCCTTGCCCAATAATTTTCCCAGCACAATTCCGACAACTACGCCCACCAGACAGCGAATGGCGACATCGCTGACCGCCCATTCTTTCCAGACGTCCATGCCAAAACCGGCAATGCTGGCCGCTATGGCGAGATGGATAAACGGAAAAGCCAGGCCGTCGTTCAGTCCGGCTTCCGCGGTCAAGGCGAATCGCACCTCGTCCTCGTCGGTGTTGGCAGGACGTTCGATCTGGACATCGGATGCCAGCACCGGATCGGTCGGTGCCAGGCAGGCACCCAGAAGCAAGGCAGTAGCAACAGGAAGTCCCAGCAGCCAGCCGCCGAGAAATGCCAGACTGATGATCGTCAGCGGCATGGTTAGAGCGAGCAGTCGGGTCGGCAATGCCCATCCACGGCGGGAGAATGGGCGTGATATCTTCAGCCCGGCCCCCATAAGTGAAATGATCACAATCAGTTCCGTGGCCTTCTCGATGATGACAGGCGTTTCTGTCGGATGGGGAGAATAATCCGAAAAAGGTGGCCAGGAAAATATTACCATGCCGAGACCCAAGCATATGATTGGCAGGCTCAATGGCAGCCGGCGCAAGATCAGAGGCAGCCATGCCACCAACAAAATCAGCAGACCCAGGCCGAGCAGCAAGGGGCTGTAGATAGAAACGATGTCCCGCCCCACTTCGTTCTGCATAACTGGATCCGAGGCGGCGGTACCGCCTGTTGCTGCCAATATGATCAACGCTTGCGCAGTCATGGGACCAATGCTGCCCAATGTTCTTCAGCGACGCTCAGGCGAGCGATATTTATGGCCTTTGTCAACTTTCGCCCTCCTCCGGTTTTGTCCATCTCAGTCAATTCGACGACCTTCCAATGTTTCCAATGCTCCTTCCAATGCAATGGTCAAGCTCGCAACGCTGGTCAAACATTTGTCAGTCAGCAAAGTGAGTGGCGTCGTCATGACATTATATCGCTTTCACGAAGTGCAGGAACAGGAGTCCGCCTGAAATAGTTTCCGTAGCTCTGGCACACTGACATGGACTGAGTCGCGGGCAAGATTTACGGACACGGGTTTTCCTGCTTTCACAATAGATTATACGCTTGTTGATGCCTTCAGGTTCCCGCAGAGTTGTGAACCGGCACCGCGGATTGGTTTGACAGGGTTCCTCGGAATTTGATTGTTCTCCGGCGATTTCACGGACCAAAACTGGAACTGCGAGAAATATTGAGCAACCGCGAACCTATGGACTGCTCGAATCATTCTGTTGGAACTTACACAGACCAGGTTCGTTGAGCATGAATAGGCCCGAGCCATTGGTTGCTTTGGGCGCTGGCAAGGAAAGGATTTTGCTATGAGAAAGCTGATTTTCATACCTGCTGTCGCGGCGTTTGCAGTGGCCGCATGCGCCGAGCGAGCGGACGACTCGACGCTCGAAACTGAAGACATGCGCGACGGCACTGTCACCAGTGATACGATGCCCGACCAACCTGTTCTGACCGATCCCGTACCGGGAACCCTGCCCGATGCTGACAGGCCGCTTGACGGGACCGATCCGGAAGGTACGGAGCAGGACCGCTTGGCCGACGAGCCGATGACGCCGGAAGAAAAACCGATGCGGGACGGGCGGACCGACCAGTAGGTAATTTTCAGGGAGAAACCTAGGCGCGGCTGGCCTCCCCCGGTCGCGCCCGTGGTTCTATTCCAAGATCTGCCTTCAAAGAGCCGGAGATTTCAAGCATCCAGAACATCAACCGGCGTCGGCGCTGGCCAGCCATTGCTGTTCAACCGACGCGGTGCGATCGATCCAGCCACCGCCCAACACCCGGTCCTTGTGATAGAAAACTGCCGCTTGGCCGGGAGAGACGCCAAATTCCGGATTGTGAAATTGCAGTTCCTGCCCTTCCAGACGGGCAAGGGTGGGCTTGGCCATGGAGCGGACCTTGACCTCGACCGGCCCGACATAGTCCCCACCAATCCAGTTGACGTCCCGCAGCGCGGCCGAGGCAACCGCCAGAGCCGCTTTCGGACCAACCACGACGCGCTTCATTTCCGGTTCCAGCCTGACCACATATAGCGGCTCCGCCTGTCCGCCGATTTCCAGCCCCTTGCGCTGTCCCACGGTATAGTGAATCAGCCCCTTGTGCCGCCCCATAGACCGGCCGTCGATATGGACGATCTCGCCATCATCGTCGGCATCCGGGCGCAATTTGCGAACGACGCTGGCATAGTCACCATCGGGAACGAAGCAGATGTCCTGGCTGTCCGGCTTGAACGCGACGGCCAGCCCCATTTCCTCGGCAATTTGGCGCACTTGCGTCTTCGGCATGTCGCCCAGCGGAAAGCGTAAATAATCCAGCTGATCCTGGGTTGTTGCAAATAGAAAATAGCTTTGGTCGCGAGCGGGATCGAGCGCCCGGTGCAATTGGGCACCATCCGGTGTCGCGACACGCCGGACATAATGTCCTGTAGCAAGGCAATCCGCTCCGAGTTCGCGGGACAGTTGCAACAGATCGGTGAATTTGACCCCCATATTGCACTGCACGCAGGGAATCGGCGTCCGGCCGGCCATATATTCATCAGCGAACACGTCCATGACCGAATCCTTGAACCGGCTGACGTGATCGAAAACATAATGGGCGATTCCCAGCCGGTCGGCCACCGCACGGGCATCACGGATATCCTGTCCGGCACAGCAACTTCCCACTCGGCCTACCGCTTCACCATGATCATATAGCTGCAAGGTGATGCCGATGGTCTCCGCACCGGTTCGCGCCGCCAGAGCTGCGACGACGCTAGAGTCCACGCCGCCCGACATCGCCACCACGATGCGCTTTCCGCTCAGGTCGTCGCCGAGCTGAAAATTTCCGTTGATTTTGTCCATCATGTCAATTGTTGTCCATAGAGACTTCCCGCCGCGAGCGCCAGCGCAGCGAACATCTGCTTGGGTTGGTCCCGATCTGATCCATTTTGATACGAGCGGATGCGATTCACGGAAGGATTGCTTAACTTCTCCTAAGGCGGTGTGAACACCCCTTTTACACTAGCTTATACCTTCGCTGCTAGACCGTGGCTATGGATATGAACTTTCCCCACACGCACCGCGAAAGGGTTGCGGACAAAGTGACTGCAGCAGGCAGCTTCGAGGGCGCGGAACATAAGTCCTTGCTGGCCCGTGCCATTGCCCGTCAGGCCGCCAGTCGGTCCGCCAAATATTTTGGTGCCGCCCGTCAGGCTAGCGAAATCACCGGCGAGGCAGTTTGGACTTCCTTGATGGATGAACGGATGGCCTTTTTTGCAGGCAGACTAGGCACTGGCTTCAGCGGGAGCGGATGTCCGAAATTGTTCAGAGCCGGCTGTTTCCGACCGGACCTGGCACAGCAAGAATTGGATAAAATGCATAGCTAATCGAATTTATAAACGTGACGTTTACCTTGGCAGTTCAGGTAATCGAAAAACTCTACCGGTACGAAGGCCAGACGTAACGGGACTTGGGGTAAAATGCCGAAAGGCAAAATTGAGGGTAGTATGATTGAAAACCAAAAAATAAAACCAGCGCAAGTTGTCGGCCCCCTGGGTGAACCGCTAACCATCGATGATTTGCCCAAGCCCGGTACGACTCGCTGGGTGGTGCGTCGAAAGGCTGAAGTTGTGGCGGCGGTGAACGGTGGCTTGCTGTCCGTTGATGACGTTTGTGATCGCTATGATCTTTCTCTGGAAGAATTCGCATCCTGGCAACGGGCGGTCGATCGTTCGGGAATGCCCGGGCTGCGCGTCACGCGGATCCAGCATTATCGGGACCTGTACGAACGGCAGCAGAAATACTGACGGACATCGATCCGCCTTCCAAGATCAATAGGGTCGCCGGACCAGTTCCGGCGGCCTTTTTTTATTTCTTCAAGTAAGGACAATAATCCTGTATGTAATTGTATTCCCAAGCGAAGGGTTTTTTACTTTCGCATAAAATAGGAGGAATATATGGGTTGGATTGTTGCATTGATTGTTGGCGGCGTCGCGGGCTGGCTTGCCAGCATGGTGATGGGCCGTGATGCTTCCATGGGCGTCTTATTGAACATCATCGTCGGCATCATCGGTTCGGTGATCGGCAATTTTGTCGGCGGATATTTTGGCTTCGGCGGGAGCATCCAGGAATTTTCAATTACCGGCTTGTTCACCGCTTTTGTCGGTGCCGTCGTGCTTTTGCTGATCCTTAACCTCATTCAGCGCGGCAGAGTGCGTTAACACCCGCTTTTAGCAAACAATTTATCGATAGGAAGGGCCGGTTCGGTTGCAATCGGCCCTTTCGTACGTCGAGGTTGGTCGTTGATCGAACGGGGGCTTGAAAGAACGGGTCAATCCTGTTCCCGCTTGCCGCCGGTGCCATATTTATGTAACACAGTCGGTAGAAAACCGAACTGAACGGAAAATCAGCGATTCTTTTGTGTATTGCAATGTGAAAATACGATAAGAGACCGACCGAAGAGTAACAATAATGAACTATGAATCCACCATTCCCAGCGAAGATGTCGAAATTCTGGACGACGCCGAATCACGCGCAACAAACCGGCGGCGGTTGATCATCGCGGCGGCGGTGGTCGTAGCGCTATTGCTGGCCTACATCGGTTATAACTATTTCGTTGGCGGTGTGGCTGCCGGTGACGAAGATGCAGCAAGCCAGGCACCGACAGTGACGGTAATGGCCCCGGGCAAGGAACAGGTAGTACGTACCATCAATGCCACGGGAACGCTGGCAGCGCGCCGGGAAATCGCGGTCAGTGTCGTCGGCGAAGGTGGTCGCGTAACCAATGTCTACGTCGACGCTGGCGACTGGGTCAGACAAGGCCAGATCATGGCCAGCATCGATCAGTCGGTGCAGTCACAACAGGCGGCGAGCCTTGAAGCATCCATTGGCGTAGCTCGCGCCGACCTCAATCTGGCGCAGGCCAATCTGGATCGTGCCGAGAAGCTTGTCGATCGCGGCTTTATTTCCAAGGCGGATATCGACCGGCTGACAGCGACGCGCGATGCTGCGGCCGCCCGTCTTCGGGTCTCGCAGGCGCAGTTGAACGAAACACGGGCGCGCAACAATCGCCTGAACATCGTTGCTCCGAAGGCTGGCTTTGTTCTGGAACGCAATGTCGAGCCGGGGCAAACGGTGACCCAGGGCAGCGGGACCTTGTTCCTGCTAGCCCAGAATGGCGAAATGGAATTGCAGGCGCAGCTTGGCGAAAGCGATCTGGCCAATGTATCAGTTGGCACCACCACCCAGATTACGCCGGTTGGCGCCAACAAGACCTTGACGGGTCAAATATGGCAGATATCCCCGATGATTGATCCGCAAACCCGTCAGGGCATAGCCCGAATCGCGCTGGGCTATGACAGTTCCCTGCGCCCGGGGGGCTTCGCCAATGCGCGGATTGAGAGCGGCACCTCACAGGCTTCGGTCCTGCCGGAATCCGCTGTGTTGAATGACAGCAAAGGAAGCTTTGTCTATATTGTCGGACCCGACAACAAGGTGATCCGCCGCGATGTCGTAATCGGGTCTGTGTCCAGCGCCGGACTCTCGATCACCTCGGGCCTTACCGGAAACGAAAAGGTAGTGCTGCGCGCTGGCGGTTTTCTGAATCCGGGCGAGACCGTTCGACCAGAAGTTCAGAAAAAAGCCGACGGCGCTTGAAGCGTGCGGAAAATTGAGGCCTGATCGATGAACCTTCGTAATATTTCCGCTTGGAGCACGCGCAACCCGGTCGTACCGCTGGTGTTGTTCGCAGCTCTGCTTTTTGCTGGCTTGCTGAGCTTCAACCGCATGGATGTGGTGAACAATCCGGACGTCGAATTTCCGGCCGTATCCGTGGATATTTCGCAGCCGGGTGCCGCACCAACGGAAATTGAAAACCAGATCACGCAGCGTGTCGAAGCGTCTGTGCGGTCGATCAGTGGTGTCAAGAATATCAGCTCGACAGCGAGCGAAGGCAGTAGCCGTACGTTTGTCGAGTTTGAGATTGGCCAGGATGTTAACGACGCCGTCAATGAAGTGAAAAATGCCGTGGATCAGATCCGCGGATCATTGCCGGAAGGTATCTTGGAACCGCAAGTGTCCAAGGTTGATGCCGTCGGCGGCCCGATCGGCTATTTCGCGGTCAAGGCAGATGACATGACCGTTGAGCAGCTCAGCTGGTTTGTCGATGACTCAGTGGCCAAGCGATTGCTGACCGTGAACGGGATGGCGGAAGTGGACAGATTTGGAGGGGTTGACCGCGAGATTCGTGTCATCTTGAAGCCCGACCGGATGCAGGCGCTGGGCGTCACTGCCAACCAAATCAACAACACGCTGCGCCAGGTGAACATCAATGCTGCTGGTGGACGCGCCGAAGTCGGGGGCACCCGGCAATCGGTTCGTGTCTTGGGCAACGCCCCCGATGCATATGCCCTGTCCCAGACCCAGATATCCTTGCGCAACGGGCAAACGATCAAGTTGAGCGATGTCGCCGATGTGAATGATTCCTTCGGCGAACGCAATTCGATTTCCAAGGTAAAGGGCGTCGAAGTTGTAAATTTTTCGATGACCAGAGCACGCGGAGCTTCCGATGTAACAGTCTATGACGAAGCCCGGGAAATCATGGACAAGATCGAGGAGGAAAATCCAGGGGTCGAGTTCATTCCTCTCGGTACCAGCGTCGAGTATACCCGGTCGCAATATAAGAGCTCGATGCTTGCCATGATCGAAGGCGCCATATTGGCGGTGGTAGTGGTCTTCATTTTCCTGCGCGACTGGCGTGCCACGGTCATTTCGGCGATTGCCATCCCGCTTTCGGCCATACCGACTTTCTGGTTCATGGATCTACTCGGATTCAACCTCAACTTTCTATCCCTGCTTGCGCTGGGTCTGGTGGCAGGTGTCCTTGTCGATGATGCCATTGTCGAGATCGAGAATATCGTTCGCCATATGCGGATGGGGAAAACTGCTTATCAGGCGTCCATTGACGCCGCGGATGAAATCGGTCTCGCGGTTGTCGCGACCTCGTTCTGCATCGTCGCTGTTTTTCTCCCGGTTGGGCTAATGCCAGGCATTTCCGGCCAGTTTTTCAAGAATTTTGGGATCACGGTGGTAGTGTCCGTGCTGATGAGCCTCGCCGTCGCGCGGATGATAACGCCGATGATAGCTGCCTATTTCCTGAAGGCCAAAGGTCAAGAAGAGCATGGCGAAGGGGTCTGGATGGACCGCTATATGCGACTGCTCCATTGGGTATTGGACCGTTCGCAGGCGGACCGGATCAGGGAAACACTTGTTCCCGCCAAGATCGCCTGGTGGCAATATCTGGTCGGTTTTGTCCTGTTCACGTCGATATTTGCTGCATTCGTCGGCGTCGCATCGATCGCTGGCTTCGCGATCAACGGGCTGCTTGCGACAGTCATCCCCAGTGACTTGCTGCGGGCGATTTTGAGCCTCGCAGCCGGAATCATTGCCGGTGCATTCGCTGGGCGATTGCTCGTGGAGGTCATAAAACTGGTGGTGGGAGCGTTTGGCGGTCGCTTTGCGCTATGGTATGCCTATCGTTCGGGTCGTTTCCGGGCTCGTGGCTACGACCATCGGATCTGGATGATGGGTGCAGGCCTGATTGCCTTTGGTTTGACCGTGATATTGTTTGCGATCACACCGGCCCAGTTCCAGCCAACGATCAACGAGGACAACAGTCGCGTACAGATCGAGGTTGTGCCGGGCACGACCCTGGAACAGACAGAAAGAATCGCGGATCGCGTATCCGCATTGATGTATGAGCAACCGGAGGTTGAGCGCGCCTTGACGCGCGTCCGGGAAACCAACGCGACGGTCTTCGTGTCGCTGAAAGAGGACCGCGAAAAAACGTCGGTTGAGTTTGAACGCGCTCTTTTGCCCGAACTCCAGAAAATCCCCGATGCACGGATATCATTCCAGTCGCAAAGCGGCGGCGGCGGAACCGGACGCGACATATCCATCATGCTGACCGGATCCGACCCCAATTTGCTCGAAAAAACCGCAGCAGAGCTGGTGGAGCAGATGAAAGGAATCAAGCTAGTGCGGGCACCGCGAATTGCCGCGGACCTGAGCCGTCCTGAAATCATCATCACCCCGCACATGAATCTGGCTTCCCAGTTGGGCATAACCACGGCCTCGCTCAGTCAGACAATCCGGATCGCGACGCTTGGCGAAATCGATCAGAATGCCGCAAAATTTTCTCTCTCCGATCGGCAAATCCCGATCCGGGTGATGTTGCCTCTGGAATCGCGGACAGATCTGACAACGATCGAAAATCTGCCCATCCCTATCGCCAGTGGCGGCACCGTGCCGCTCAGCCGCGTGGCATCGGTGAGTTTCGGTTCCGGACCAACATCGATTCAGCGTTACAACCAGAACCGCCGGACCTTCGTCGGTGCTGATTTGGCACCGGATGTCATCAAGGGCGAGGCGATGAAGGAGATTTATGCGCTGCCGATCATGAAGAACCTGCCTTCAGGGGTGTCGAACGAGGCTTTTGGTGAAGATGAGTGGCAACAGGAACTCGCAGTCAATTTCGTGATCGCGTTAATCGCCGGCATTTTGCTCGTGTTTGCGACTCTGGTCTTGCTCTACAAGCGCATCATGTCGCCCCTGGTCAATATGGGGTCATTGGCCCTGGCACCGCTCGGCGGCATATTCCTGGTTTGGGCCTTCGGTCAGTCGCTTTCCATGCCAGTCCTGATCGGCGTTCTCATGCTTCTCGGTATTGTCAGCAAGAACTCGATTCTGCTGATCGATTTCGCGATCGAGGAAATGCAGAAGGGCGTACCGAAGTTCGAGGCAATCATGGATGCCGGGCACAAACGTGCCCAGCCCATTGTCATGACCACCGTGGCCATGACCGCGGGCATGGTGCCGACGGCCCTGTCGCTGTCCGGCGACGGCGCTTGGCGTGCCCCAATGGGGATCGTGGTGATCGGCGGCCTGATTGTCTCGACCTTGCTCACGCTTGTCATTGTTCCGGCAGGCTTCAGTCTGGCGGACGGATTCGAACGCAGGGCAGGGCCGTGGTTGCGCAACAGGCTGCTCACATACAAGGCTGGCGACGACCGCCATGACCGGCCCAATGCCGAGGTCCAGCCCGCCGAGTGAAGCCAATATCGTCAAAGACAGGGAATGGAGGCGGGGCAAGCTCTGCCGCCAATTCCAATAATGCCGGCCAGGACATGAAAATTATTGCCACCGGCATGCTGGTGGTCATGGCCATCATATATTTTGTCTCGAAAAGCTATGAAACGCTGCATCCCGCACTGGGATTTGTGCGCGCCTTTGCGGAGGCGGCGATGGTTGGCGGGTTGGCCGACTGGTTTGCGGTAACCGCGCTATTCCGGCATCCCATGGGTCTGCCCATACCGCACACTGCCATCATCCCCCGCAACAAGGACCGGATCGGCGACACGCTTGCGAATTTTCTCAAGGACAATTTCCTGATCTCGCGTCTGGTGGCCCAGCGCATGCGCAACGTCGATCTGGCCAGCGGCATAGGACGCTTTCTGCAATCGCCAAGCGGCGGTGAAGGCCGGCTGAAATTTGGTGCCTCGCGGCTTTTCGGGGACGCGATCGCCTCGCTCGACAAGGACCGTCTCGGCACCATGTTCAAGGGCGCGGTCAAAAAACAGGCTGTCAATCTCGATATCGCCACACCCCTGGGCCAGATTCTCGAAGTAGTCATGGCTGAAAATCGTCATGGCCCGTTGATCGATTCCACCATTAGATGGGCCTATCGCACATTGGATAGCAATGAGATGGTGATTCGAAACATCGTCAGCGACCGTGCCAATGCCGTGATGCGCTGGACCGGTCTCGACGATCGCGTCGCCAACGAGGTCCTCGACGGCCTCTACAAATTGCTCGCCGACATGGCTGCCGATCCCCACCACCCGGTGCGTGCCAAAACCGAAGAGAGCCTGGTGCAGCTGGCAACCGAATTACGCCATGATCCCGCACTTCGGGAAAAGGTCAACGAATGGAAACTCGAACTGATCGAGAATCCGGCCATCGCATCCTGGCTTGACGGCATCTGGGAACAGGGCCGCGAGGCGCTATTGCGGGCGGCCCGCGATCCTGACGCGGCACTCGCCGGCCAGTTCGGCGATGCGCTGATCCAGCTGGGCAACAGCCTGCAGCAGGATGAGCAACTCAACCGGCAAATCAACCGCTTTGGCCGGCGCGCCGTGATCGGGGTGGTCGACAGCTATGGCAACAATATCGTCAAGCTGGTGTCAGAGACGATCCGCAGCTGGGATACCCGAACGATCACCGACCGGGTCGAAAATGCGGTGGGACGCGATCTGCAGTTCATTCGCGTGAACGGCACCCTGGTCGGAGGACTGGTCGGCGTGTTCCTGCATTTGCTCGGCTACTGGATCTAGCGCGACAGCAGCAATCGTGCCTGTCCGGCAATTTGGGCCAGCATGGCAATGGACGGTTTTGCCGTCTGCTGGGCACGATCCATGATTTTTCTGAACTGGGCCACCCGCTCGATATTCCGCTCTGCCCAGCTTTCGACAAATTGCTGCATATCCTTGCCCCGCGTGCGGCGCAGGAAGTCCAGTCGCATCTGTTGGAAATCCCTCGCCAGCCCGGCGACCAGCAAGCGATCCCAGGGATCGGACGGGTTGATCCGGGTCGCCGTCATTTGCGCCCAGTCAAGGCCAAGCTGGCTGCCCAAATTGGTAAATGCCAGTGCCACGTCCAGCGCATCAATTTCCCGGCTATGAGCCAGAAAAGCGATGCCTGCGGCCCCGTCGTTCATATATATATTGGCAATTTTCTCAGCAATTTCCGGTGTTGCACCTTCGCGAACCAGATCCTTGACCTGCTTTGCAGCTTGCAGCCGACCTTCGGCGGTAATCAGTCTTTCAACATTTTCATTGAGCAGGTCGACGCCGGGAGCGAGCATATCGACCGTGTCACGGATCCGGTCATCCGAAACGCCGACTCGCATCAGGTCTGCCATGTGCGAGCGCAGTACATAAGCAAGACGATCAAACAGGGTGATTCTGATATCTTCTGAAATATCGGCTACTTCCAGTTCACGCCATATCACGTCGGCGTGGAACAGCCGTTCAGCCATCACGAAGGCGCGCGCGACTTCTCCCAAGGAGCAGCCTTCTTCCTCAGCCAGTTCAAACGGGTCGATCAGACCCAGCCGGTTGATCATCCGGTTCGCCAATTTCGTCGCAATGATCTCGCGCCGCAATTGATGGCTGAGAATGGCCGATTCATGGCCTTCCTGCATCGCTAAGGGGAATGCCGCGAGCAACTCGCTATTCAGCCCCTGGTCGTCGCCCAGATCGCTATTTTCAATCGCATCCTGCAGCACGAGCTTGGCCGTCGAGATCAGAACAGCCAGTTCCGGACGGTATAGTCCTTTATTTTCCTGGCCGCGCCGGATCAGATCCTCGTTGCTGGCAAGTCCCTCGACAGTCCGATTGAGCTGCCCCTGTTCTTCAAACTGATCGATCAGGCGAACATAGGACGGTAGCGTTTTCGCACCTCCTTTTTCGGCGATTGAAAGACCGAGCGCCTGCAACCGGTTGTCTTCCAGAACCAGTGCCCCGACATCATCAGTCATCGATTCCAGCAGTCTGTTCCTTTCGTCCGGCTGCAACGCCCCGCTCACCAGCTCCGCATTCAGCGCGATCTTGATATTGACTTCGTTATCCGAGCAATCAACACCGGCACTATTGTCGATGAAGTCGGTATTGATCCTGCCCCCCTTGGCAGCAAAGGCGATCCGGCCGGCCTGGGTAATGCCCAGATTGGCGCCCTCGCCTATGACGTTCACACGCAGCTGCTCGGCGTTCACGCGAATCTTGTCATTGGCCGGGTCGCCGACCTCGATGTGATTTTCGGAACCGGACTTCACATAGGTACCGATCCCGCCAAACCAAAGCAGATCCGCGTTGCAGGCCAATATCGCCGTCATCAATTTCGCAGGCGTAGTCTCGCCATCATCCGGCAGATCCAGCAAGGCGGCTATCTGCCTGGAAATTTTGATCGTCTTGGAACTTCGCGAAAACACGCCGCCGCCTTCGGATATCAGGTTCTTGTCATAGTCATCCCAGCTCGAACGGGGCAGCTCGAACAGTCTTTTGCGCTCGACCCAGCTCTTCGCCGGATCCGGATTCGGGTCGATAAAGATATGGCGGTGGTCAAAGGCGGCGACGATTTTCAGGCTCTTCGAAAGCAGCATGCCATTGCCGAATACATCTCCCGACATGTCCCCCACCCCGACAACCCTGATCGGGTCCGTCTGGACATTGACGCCCGATTCCGCGAAATGACGCTGCACGGAGACCCAGGCGCCGCGCGCAGTGATTCCCATCGCCTTATGGTCATAGCCGTTGCTGCCACCGCTGGCGAAGGCATCGCCGAGCCAGAAACCGCAATCGATTGCGATTCTGTTGGCGATATCGGAGAAGCTTGCTGTGCCCTTGTCTGCTGCCACCACGAAATAGGGATCATCATCGTCGAGACGTTCGACCCGCAATGGTGGGACGACTTTTCCTTCGACGATATTGTCGGTTATCGACAGAAGGGCGGAAATGAAGATCTTATAGGCCTCGATACCTTCGGCCAGAAACGCGTCGCGGTCTTCGCCCGAGGGCAGTTGCTTCGCAAAAAAACCTCCCTTCGCACCGGTCGGAACAATCACCGCATTTTTTACGCGCTGCGCTTTCATCAGACCCAATATTTCGGTGCGAAAATCATCGCGGCGATCCGACCAGCGCAAACCGCCGCGTGCCACGGGACCGGCTCGCAAGTGAATGCCTTCTACACGCGGGCTGTAGACGAATATTTCGCGCCATGGCAGCGGTGCCGGCAGTTCCGGAATCTTCGCACTCTCGATCTTGAAGGCGAGCGCTTCTCCCGGCCGATAGGCGAACGCGTTGGTACGCAATATTGATTCGATAACCGCCCGGAACAGACGAAGGATGCGATCGTCATCGATAGCGTGAACGCTGACCAGGGCCGACTCGACATCACGGGTGGCCCTGGCCGCCCCATTCGAACGATCTCCTTCGAAATCCGGATCATGCAGGGCCTGGAAAAGATTGATCATTGCTGCCGTGACCTCGGGAGCCTCTGCCAGGGCTTCCACGACAGTAACCAGTCCATAGCTGAGACCGGTTTGGCGCAAATAGCGAAACCAGGCCCGCATCCATACCGTCGAGCGGGCGTCGAGGCCGGCGGAAATGATCAGCTGGTTGAAGGCATCATTTTCGGCTTCCCCGTCAAGCACGCTGGTGATCGCGGCTTCAATCAGATCGGACCGAGCAAGCAGGCTGTCACATTTTTCTTCGGACCGTAGTTCGAGGAGGAAATCGTGGATATAGCCGAGCCGACCGCCATCCAGCGGAGTTGGAACGGACTCGAGAACGGTAAAACCGAAATTCTCCAGCGTCGGCACCGCATCCGACAGGGGCAGGGCGCTCCCCAGATGATATATTTTCAGTCGCAGCGAATGATCGGCATCGCTGGCAAGCCGGTAGAGTCTGGTCGACCGCTGCCCGCCCCGCTCCAGCTTGAACAACCGCAGGATGTCCTTGGCCGCTTCCATCGCTCCATAAGTGGTCTGATAGGTTCCCGGAAAACAATCGGCATAGCGCTGCGCCAGCACTGCGGCGCGGTTCTCCTGCCCGGCTGCGCGCAGATTGTGTTCGACCTCTGGCTTCCAGCCCCGGACCATATTCTCCAGTTCCTGATCGAGCCAGTCAGGGTCCGGAATTCGGCCGTCGGTTCCCATGTCAAGCGTGTAGCGCAGTGAAGACACGCCGCCTTCCTCGAGCGTATTGGACCAGCTCAATATTTTTGCCCCGGTCGCTTCGGTCAGCATTTTCTCGACATTCTGCCGGCGCTCCGTCGAAAGTTGCTCTCGCGGAAGCCATACGAAGACAAAAAGATGACGGGCCAGGGGCGAGATAATGCTATGCAATTTCGGACGCGGCCGGTCGATCAGGGACATCGAGATCAATGCGAGTTTTTCGAGATCGTCCTGGACGAAGGTGATCAGAAGATCATGCGGCAGCGAGGTCAGCGCGTGGGTAAGGCTTTTACCGGCGTGGCCGGCTACAGAAAATTCAAACTTGTCCAGCAGTCGGGAGTGCTGGGTGCGCAATACCGGTATCGATTCCGGGGGAGCCGCGAGCGCGGCGCTGGTCCACATGCCGGAAGTGATCGACAAGGCCGCGATTTTGCCATTCTCCTCTATCGGCACGATGATCAGATCCATCAGGACGTGGCGGTGTACCGTCGAGAGCTGATTGGACTTGATGATCAGCGGTGCCTTTCCGCCCTTTTCGAACCATTGGAATGCGCGTCTGCGGCTTTCTTCGGTAAGGATCGGTTGCGGCCGCATCCGAGCAATACCAAGCTGACGGGTGCGCTCGCCCGTGGGGTTGACGATTTCGTGGCCCAGCAAGGTAAGATTGCGATCGAGGAACCATCGCAAAAGGGCCGCCCCTTCTCCTTCGGGCAATGCAACGGCCTGTTCGGCCAATACATTCTGCAACTCCAGCCAGTCGGTCACGGCTGCCGCGACATCCTTGAGGTTGGCGCGCAGCCTCTTTACCAGTTCCCGGCGAACGCGGGCGTCCGTTCTTTCCAGCTCGATATAGATTACAGATTCGCGATTTGCCTCACTATTCGTCTGCTCGTTGATCCGGACCAATCGCCCTTCGACGTCGCGCTGCACCGCGACAACCGGATGGATCAGTCGTTCGATGGTCAAGCCGAAACCGGCAATGGTTGCACAAACCGAATCGACCAGAAAAGGCATGTCGTCGTTGACAATCGCAAGGCGCAAATGCCGGTGATTGTGATCACTGCTGACGCTTTCGAGAGACAGCTTCGCTTTGCCCTTTTCCCGTTCCAGCGCACATCGCAAGGTGAAACGCACAGCTTCCTCGCAGGCAGCCTGGTCAAAACCGCTATTCTCGCCGGGCAAGGCGCTCTCGCGAAAAGCCGCTACCAGTTCCTTTTCAAGATTATCGACATTTGCTGTGGTTCGTGTGGATTCTGGTTCGCGGTTGGCCGCCATTTTGCCCCCAAGGTGGATCAAGACGAGTCAGGCGCTCGCCGGTATCACAACGCTATGCGCTTATTCCGACAGTCGCTCAAGGGGCTAGCCTGACGTTTTCAAATGGGTGCCAAGGAATATTGCCGATAGTGGTATTTTCGTTACATATGCAACTATAAGCTGACGCCCCTCCCGAAGGGGCAAAGGTCGGTGGCGCCGTCAGAACCGTGTATGTTTGAGCGCCTGACTGGTCAGCTTTTCGTTGCCGCAGACTGGCCCGACAATGGAAAGCGCCCCTCCCTTGTCCTGGCGGGCCACCAGAACGACAAATTCTGCGTCACCCGCGTCGATATCCTGCAAGTGCAGCGAGGGGGCGGATCGCAGCCGGGCGACCAGCTTCTCGTCAAGGGTGCGGGCCCGGGCTTGCACGGTTGTCGACCGCGCCGCCTTGCGTTCTGCGGAAACGATGGCTTTTAGCCCGCCCTCCTGCTGACCAAGGATCTGGGCAAAAGAGCCTTTTTTAACTGTGGTGCGCACGGCATATTTGAGCGCTGCCGCATATTCGGTCAGGCGCGTCTTGTCATAGTGGGCACCAAATACGAGCTTGACGATCGGAGTCATGGGCGCGCGTTTTTGCACCTTCAGACCGGAATCTGCCAGCAGCACCCGGAACTCGTCCGGATATTGCTCCGTCATCAGATAGAAATCATAGGCATTGCCGATCGCGGCGTATAATGCGGCGCGACTGCGCTGGTCGCAATGGGCGGCAGTGTCGGCGCTGCTGCGGGCAACGGAAAGCCAGTCTGCCAGACTGGCGTCCTCCGCCAGGGGCTCGGAAACGGCGGTGTCCTCACTCGGCATGATTTGCAGGGCCGGGGTTAGCTCCAGTTGCGAAACCCGGTCCTCGTCATCAAAAGCGGCCGAATGCGGCCCGTCTTCCCATACCGGTCCCGCTATTTTTCGTGCCGGTGCGGACAGCATCGCGCCCGAGACCTCGTTTTCGATTCCCCGCTGGACGGCGTCGGTTGCGATTTCTTTCCAGTTGATCACCCCATAGATGAAATCGATTGTTTCATCATCTGTCGAGAAAGGAAGAAGAATGCCGCGATACATGATCGTGGCACCGCGCTGGTTGACGAATTCCGCTTCAAAGCCGATCGGCGACTGGTTGGCGATGATTTGCAGATAATGGTCCGTGATCCGTGAAAGCAGGGAGCGGGCCGGGACATCGGCTACCGCGGTAATCGAGCTGTCAATTTCACATTCTTCCCGCAACGACCGGCCCAGAAACTGGATCATCGGATTCTCGATGCCATTGGTAAAGTCCAGCAACACGCTGTTCGGACCGAAATCATCGTCCGATTCGGGCGCAAGATCCTCGACGCTGGGAAACAGCCGGTCCGCGAGCAGACCCGCCCAGAAATTATAGGCTCGCACATGCATGCGCCGCTCATCCTGTCCAATGCTCGGCGGTGCTTCGACAGCGCCGTCATCCTCGGCATAGGCAACATAGTCGGGAACCGAATTCAGATCCTGGTCGCCAATTTCGCCGTAATTCTGTAGGTTATCCATGGGGCCCCATTGCGGTTGCTGCTATTCCCCTCCGGTCTGCACTGCTCATGGTAAATATCTGGTAAATTTTCCGAGAAAGGCCGCCTGGCCGATTGGCGCTCCAAAGCCGTTTTGCACGCCGGCACCGCATGAAATAACGATCACGCGGACTTGTCAGGGCCAGGCTCTGCTGGTAATGGCCCGCGATCAATGAAAATGCGTGGCGCCGTCGTTACTCCATTTCATCGATGCCGCTTTAGCTCAGTTGGTAGAGCATCGCATTCGTAATGCGGGGGTCAGAGGTTCGAATCCTCTAAGCGGCACCACCCAGTCTCCCATTTCCGACCGTCTCTGCACCTGCTCCGATATGGCATAATTAATGTCTATTTTTCAGTGGCTTACGTGAAAGCCCCTTACCACCCCTGCGACCAGAGACCCTTTGTCGGTAGCGGATCGGCGCCAATCTGGCCCATCGTCTCAGAGGGCCATTTCGTGGCTGTCAGATGCACATTCAGATTGTGGGCTGAGCGTTCAGGCGAACCCGAACATTTTCCTCTGACTCGGCCAATCTAGTGGGATTGCGTTGGCGCGGGTAAGCTTGCGCCCGGTCAGATCAACCGGCTGAGTTCCATCCATGATGGCTCCGATGATATCAGGGGCGAGCCAAGAGATACGAACCAGCTGTCCCAGATACCGGCTGCTGTAGTCTGAAAGTGCTGGATTGGGTTTGCCGGTGAGGAGAAGCTCCTGTGCCGCGAATGCCTGAGCCACCAGCTTTTGTAATGTCGCATTCGGGACCGGCTTGATGTTGGCATTGGTAGGCGGAATAGTAAATTTCAGCTCACTGCCCTGTTTCGCCAGTTTTGCATCAATGCAGACTTCTGCTCGTTCCGCTTCGACGTGAGGCTTGAACCCTATGATGACCTGCTCTTTTTGGATTTGTACCTTGACCCTGTGATCCAGCAATATCTTGCGCTTCTCGTGAATTGCAGCACTCCGAAGCTGGTCAGCTACATCGTGATGCGCGGCCATTTGATCCTGGATGACATTGGCTTCGCTCGAGGCTGACACTGAATTGGCGATTGCCATTGCAAGTGTGTCCATCACCAGCCTTTCGATTTCTCCCGATGGCAATCTCCAAACCCCGTTCTTGTCATCGCCCGGCTCAAGCCTCGATACATAATAGCGAAATCGCTTCGATCCGGTTGAGGCATGTGTTGGCGTCATTGGCCGTCCGTCAGGATCGGTGATTATGCCTACAAGCAGGCTTGGGTTCCTGGACTTCTTGCCCAAGGCATTTTCGCTGCGATTGACGGCGAAGACGCTCTGCACCTCGTCAAACAATTCCTGATCAATGATGGCTTCATGCTCGCCTTCATATATTTTGTCCTTGTGCCGGACCATGCCAGTGTAAATCGGATTTTTGAGCAACTGACTGAGTGCTCCGGTGCGGAATACTACCCCGCCAATTTTCCGGCCATCTTTGTACGGGCGGATCTTGGTCCGATATCCCTGTGCAGCAAGTTCGTCGACCAGCTGAGGCACGGATTGAAGCTGGGTATATCGCCGGAACAAGTGACGGACAGTCTCAGCTTCCTTCTTATTCACCACCAGCTTGCGGTCACCGAGTTCATATCCAAGGGGAACGGGGCCTCCCATCCAAATGCCCTTTTTCTTGGAGGCCGCAATCTTGTCGCGGATACGCTCGCCGGTAACCTCGCGTTCGAACTGAGCGAAGGACAGTAGAACATTGAGCGTGAGCCGTCCCATGCTGGTGGTGGTATTAAAGGACTGGGTAACACTGACAAAGCTGGCATTATGCTCGTCGAGAATATCAACGATCTTGGCAAAGTCGGCCAGTGACCGTGTCAGTCGATCGACCTTGTAGACTACGATGACATCAACCTTACCGGCGATCACATCCTGCAGAAGTTGCTTGAGGCCGGGCCGGTCCATGGAACCGCCGCTAAAACCGCCATCATCATAGAGCTCTGACGTCCCTTCCCACCCCTCATGTGTCTGGCTCAATATGTAAGCAGCACAGGCCTCGCGCTGCGCATCCAGACTGTTGAAATCCTGCTCCAGTCCATCCTCGGTCGATTTGCGGGTATAGATGGCGCATCGGGTTTTTCTCTTCGGTTCAGGCATGGGTCAAGGCCTTGGGCTTGAACCCGCTTCGCTTCCTCAATCCAAAAAAGCGGGGTCCCGACCAGTGGGCGCCTGTAATTTCCTCAGCGATATGGCTGAGGCTACCAAACTGCCTGCCGTCGTATTCAAAACCCTCATCTCCAACCAGCACGTGATAGCTTTTGCCGTTCCATGTTCGAACCAGTCTTGTCCCGGGCTTGAGTGCAATTTCGGGTGGCATTCCAGCCAGGCTGGATTTGGCCAGCTTCTTTTGCAGTTTTGATATCCGCATTTTGACAGACGGCGTCAGTCCGCCATGCATGCGTTCTTGCAAACGCCATGCTATCGACCGACGCAGCAGATCGGGAGCTGCTTCTGGCGCAGGCGTGCGGAAGATATCGCGCCATAAGGATCGAAGCTGGGCTGGCGGCATGTTGGCCAGTTCTGACAGCCGGCTCTCCAGATCGCTCATGAAGATGCATCCTCTGCGGATGGAGGGGATATCATGCGATAGACGGTTCCTTCACCCGCGTCCTGTTCCCGTACGAGAACAAGACCCTTCTTGCGAAGGCCGGTGAGAAAGGCGCGGGCACTGTGTGGTTGCCAGCTGGTCGCATTGCATATCTCATCCAGCGAAGCGCCCTTGGCTCGGCTTAGCAGTGCGATAACCTTGTCGGACTTGGTTTGCAGTTTTGTAGTGGGCATTTGGGTTCTCCAGTATGGCGCTGGAGGATCCAGCGCTTCCACTGACCCGAGCCGCGGGTCGAAAATAACCCGGCGGCATGTCGCGAACATTGCCCTGCGACACCAACACCAATGCTCGAACAAACGCTGCAGTCCAGTGGTTTATCTGCAATAATGCAAAAGCTGCTGCTGGACTTGCGAGAGGAAACGAGCGTTGTTGGGAGCATGGAAAGTGATGACAAATTTGATGCGATCAAAGTGCGGGGCGCGCTGTTTGCGCTTATCACGGCACGGCTTGAAGATGCTCACGAGATTGCGGTGAGAGGCCAGTCTTGCAAAGCCGACCAAGAGCTGATTTCTCAGATAACTAGCGACCTTGAAGGCAATCTCGAAGAAATCCAGATTTTGTTGAACACGTTAGCGCTTGTTTCAGCATTGAGAGTAGAGCAATCATGATCGCCCCAATTGCTTACGATCGGCAATGCGGCCAAATATCGTCTTTCCAAAGGCCTGCTCCCATCACCTGCAGCGCCATTGCCTCTGGCTCACCCGCGACAAGAATCATACTCACTTCGAGGCCTGTTTGTGATAAACTTGTTAATTGAATTATTAGGTTTTGACCTGATCTGCGAAAGCCGTTTAATACACCTTAAATTTCATAGCGAACCTTTGACCAAATCAATCGAAGGGAAATCATATACATTTTTTGGAGTTTTGATGCCTAGGTACCGGCGAGTGTCCGTCGTCAGATAATTTGAGACTGATGGCGGTTTAAAATAGGCGAGTATTTGGTTCCATCTGGTTGGTTGATTTTAGGCGGCGATCTTGCGGTATTGCAAGCGCCGATATTCGATGGTTTTTCGTTTGATCCTTTCTCGCTGTTTGATGATGGCTTCGGCCCGGCCAAAGTAGGCGTCAGCGGGTGTCACGTTTTTCAGGCTCTCGTGATAACGCTGGTGATTATAGTGCTCGACGAACGCCTCGACCTGAGCCTCTAGGTCACCGGGCAGATAATAATTTTCGAGCAGGATGCGGTTTTTAAGGGTTTGATGCCAGCGTTCGATCTTGCCCTGGGTTTGCGGATGGAACGGTGCGCCGCGTACATGGCGCATCTTCTTGTCGGCCAGATAATCCGCAAGTTCGCCCGCAACATAACTTGGCCCGTTGTCGCTGAGCAGGCGCGGTTTGTGCAGCACATGCGCCGATGTAGATATGTAGGGACTCGTGAGACATCTTCTGTAAATTCCTGAAGCAGGAAGGAGATGATCGAATGACCAAGGACGACGAACGCGAAGTACAGCGTAAATTACGGATATTGCAGCATGCAGAGAAGACAGGGCATGTCGCCAAGACCTGCCGCTATTTTGGCATTGGCCGGGCCAGCTTTTACAGATGGAAGCGTGCCTATGAGCGCGACGGTGAAGCTGGGCTGGTCAATGCCAAAACAATCCCTAAAAATCCACCCAACCAGACACCGCCCGAGGTTGCCGAGAAGGTGCTTCATCTGCGGCGCAAATACCACCTCGGACCAGAACGGATCATGTGGTATCTGGCGCGCTATCACGGCATCAAATTATCCGATGCAACGATATACCGGATACTCAAACGCAATGGTTTAAACAGGCTCCCGCGCGGAACGCGCCTTCGTAAGGTCCACACCAAGCGCTACAACAAACAGGTCCCCGGTCATCATATCCAGATGGACGTTAAGTTCCTGACTTTCATTGGAAAGAAGGGCGAGAAGACACGCCGCTTCCAGTATACGGCCATTGACGATGCCACTCGTGTCCGAGCACTCAAGGTATACAAAAAACATACTCAAGCCAATGCGATCGACTTCGTCGATCACATTATCGACAAGTTCCCGTTCCGTATCAGAGAAATCAGAACGGACAATGGCCACGAGTTCCAGGCCAAGTTCCATTGGCACGTCGAAGATCTGGGTATCCGACATGCCTATATCAAACGCGGCACACCGCAACTGAACGGCAAGGTGGAACGATCTCACCGCTCTGACCAGCAGGAATTTTACCAGCTGCTAAGCTATAAAGGCGACGTCGATCTGGAAGCCAAACTCGACCAATGGGAGCGCTTCTATAACTTCCACAGACCGCATGGCGCGTTCAATGGAAAAACACCTTACGAAGCTCTTCGGGAAAGGCTATAATGCCATGAAGTGAATGTCTCACCAGTCACCCGATGTTACAGTCGGACTTGGTTTGTGGTTTTGTAGTTGTCATATTGGGCTGTCCAGTTTGGCGCTGGAGGATCCAGCGCTTCCACTGACCCAAGCCGCGGGTCCAAAATGACCCAGCGGCATGCCGTATCGCTTCCCTGGCGACACCGCACCAATGCTCGATCAAACGCTGCAGTCCAGTGGTTTATCTACAAAAAAATGAAAAGCTGCTACTGGACTTGCTCGAAGAGATGAGCCTTGTTGGGTGCATGACAAACGAGGATGAAATTGATGCGATCAAAGTGCGAGGTGCCCTGTTTGCCCTCATTACGGCGCGGCTCGAAGATGCTCATGAAATTGCCGTGAAGGGCCAGTCTTCCAAAGCCGGTCAACAGCTGATTTCGCAATTGACCAATGATCTTGAAGGCAACCTGGAAGAAATTCGGATTTTGTTGAACGCGTCGACAATTGTTTCGAAACCATAAGTGGTGGAATCATAGTCCGTATGTCGGGCTTTCGAGTCCGTCGTCCAATAACCAGCAAAGCCATTCCTAAATGAGCCAACAAGGGAAGTTTACAGTTTTCCTGAATACTTTTTAGTGTCTCACCTTTGGAGTAAACCCACCAGCTTATAGCTGGTATAAGGCTTCAGCCGTTATTGTTTGCTCAGCACTATCCTCCAGAAAATGACCGGCTCGCAGGCGAAGTC